>Ga0307507_10000020_pt1 | contig 220880 bp, 186 predicted proteins | sample 7_EM_MG_FD_207223 | JGI IMG/M metagenome (GOLD analysis project Ga0307507, IMG submission 207223) | Populus trichocarpa ectomycorrhiza microbial communities from riparian zone in the Pacific Northwest, United States - 7_EM | ecosystem: Host-associated > Plants > Roots > Unclassified | place... | reverse complement strand
GACCCACCCGCCATACTCGTCAGCCGAGGAATCCAAGCACGACTACTCGAACTCCTCGGCACTGACGAAACCAGACCACGCTGGCTGCAGACCTAAAACCCCATGTGCGGAAGATGCGGCTAGTCGGCTAGCGCGGAAGTCGGCGTTCACGCAGGTAGAGCGTCAGGGCGCAGACCAACAGGAACGAGATGACGCCGGCCAGGGTGAAGCGGGTGGCCCGGAAGCCGTCGCCGAGCAGTACGTCGCCGAGGTACCCGCCGCTCAGCGCTCCGCCGATCCCGACGGCCAGCGCCGAGCCCCAGGTGACCGCCCGGTGCCCCGGGACGGCCAGCCCGCCGAGGCCGCCGATCACCAGCCCCAGCGCGGCCAGCCGGACCAATTCCGAAGAGAACATGCTCCGACGCTACGTCGGATCCGTCCTTGCCGCCCGGCGCGCATCCGGTCGCCAATGGACCGGAGCGCGGGCGGTGGGACTATTGAAAGTGCAGGTCAGAGCGCGCCGAAACCGACCCGGCGGGCAGAGGGCTCGCCGATTTCGACATAGGCAAGACGGTCCGCAGGAACCATCACCTTGCGGCCCTTCTCATCGCTGAGTACCAGCAGGCCGGTCTTCCCGGTGAGCGCGGCGGTCACCGCCTTCTCCACCTCTTCGGCGCTCAGCTCGGACTCCAGCGAGAGCTCCCGGGCTGCGTGCTGCACGCCGATCTTGATCTCCACGGTGGTTCCCTCCACGTAGACGAAAAGCCGGTCTTCGAGGAACAGAAGACGCTACAGCGCAGCCTACGTGTTCATGGGCGCGCAGAGCGCCGATCGACCCGCGTGCGGTTCCGCTCTGAGCGAACAAACGCCTTTATAGATGCGGACTGTGTTGATGCCCGCACCCTCTTCGCTAGCGCTCAGAGATGCGGACAGCATCTATGCCCGCACCCTCTTCGCTGCGCTCAGAGATGCGGGAAGTCGGCAATCCCGCGCCAGGCCAGCTGCGAGATCAGCCGCGAGGCGGTGTCCCGCGGCACCGGCATCCCGGCCGCCAGCCAGTACCGCGCGGTGACCTGCGAGATACCGGTCAGCCCCACCGCAAGGACCATCGACTCCTCCGGATTGAGGCCGGTGTCCTCCGCGATCACCGCGCTGATCAGCTTCGCGCAGTCCAGTTCCGCCTTGTTCACCCGGTCGCGCACGGCCGGCTCATTGGTCAGGTCGGACTCGAACACCAGCCGGAACGCGCCGCTCTCGTGCTCGACGAACTCGAAGTACACGCTCATCGTCGCGGCGACCCGCAGCTTGTTGTCCGTGGTGGACTCCAGCGCGCTGCGCACCGACCCGACCAGGGCCTCGCAGTGCTGGTCGAGCAGCGCCAGGTACAGGTCGAGCTTGCCCGGGAAGTGCTGGTAGAGCACCGGCTTCGAAACGCCCGCCCGGTCCGCGATGTCGTCCATCGCCGCGGCGTGGTAGCCCTGGGCGACGAAGACCTCCTGCGCCGCGCCGAGCAACTGGGTGCGACGGGCCAGCCGGGGAAGCCGGGGCGACCGGGGACGGTCGTCGGCGGTGTAGAGCGTTTCGGCTGACGTCACGGTGCCTCAATGTGTACAAGATGTGCTCGGGTGAAGCTGGTCACACCGCATCCTACGCGCCGGTAACCTCCGGAGACCAGGCTGTCGCCCACCCGCGGCCGGTTCTAGCGATACTCGTCCTCGTCCACCGGCACAGCCACGGCCTGCTCGACGGCGTCCGCCGGGTCCGCCTCCAGCGGCAGGTCGGTCGGTTCCGGCAGGCCGTCGCGATCCGCTTCCTCGTCTGCCTCCGGCTCCACCGGCAGCGACTGCTCGGCGGCGTCGGCCTGCGCGGCCTCGTACTCGGCGGTGAACTGCTCGGCCATGGTCGGACCCCTCGTTAGATGGGATTTCACCCCTGATCGACGACTTTACGCCGATCTCACGCTGCGGTCCCCATTGACGGGAATGGGTCCCGGGGTGGCACGGTTGCCTAGAACGACTACTTCAAACGAGCACGAGTGAGGGGACGGCTGTGTCCGCAGCGCCTGTGAAGCTGCCTCCGCTGGTCGAACCGGCCGGCGAGCTGACCGTTGACGAGGTGCGCCGCTACTCGCGCCACCTGATCATCCCGGACGTCGCGATGGACGGGCAGAAGCGCCTGAAGAACGCCAAGGTGCTGTGTGTCGGCGCCGGCGGCCTCGGCTCCCCGGCGCTGATGTACCTGGCCGCGGCGGGGGTCGGCACCCTCGGCATCGTCGAGTTCGACACCGTGGACGAGTCGAACCTGCAGCGCCAGATCATCCACGGCCAGTCGGACATCGGCCGGTCCAAGGCCGAGTCCGCGCGCGACTCGGTGCGCGAGATCAACCCGTACGTGACCGTGGTCCTGCACGAGGAGCGCCTCGACTCCGAGAACGTGATGGAGATCTTCGCGCAGTACGACCTGATCGTGGACGGCACCGACAACTTCGCCACCCGCTACCTGGTCAACGACGCCTGTGTGCTGCTGAACAAGCCGTACATCTGGGGCTCGATCTACCGCTTCGACGGGCAGGCCTCGGTGTTCTGGTCCGAGTACGGGCCCTGCTACCGCTGCCTCTACCCGGAGCCCCCGCCCCCCGGCATGGTGCCCTCCTGCGCCGAGGGCGGCGTGCTCGGCGTGCTGTGCGCCTCGATCGGCTCCATCCAGGTGACCGAGGCCATCAAGGTCCTCACCGGCATCGGTGAGACGCTGGTCGGCCGGCTGATGATCTACGACGCCCTGGAGATGACGTACCGCACGGTGAAGGTGCGTAAGGACCCGGAGTGCGCGGTCTGCGGCAAGAACCCGACCGTGACCGAGCTGATCGACTACGAGGCGTTCTGCGGCGCGGTCTCCGAGGAGGCGGTCGAGGCGGCCAAGGACTCGACGATCACCCCGCGCACCCTCAAGCAGTGGATCGACGAGGGCCAGAACATCCAGATCATCGACGTGCGAGAGCCCGCCGAGTACGAGATCGTCTCGATCCCCGGCTCCACCCTCATCCCGAAGAACGAGTTCATCATGGGTGAGGCGCTGTCCAAGCTGCCGCAGGACAAGCGGATCGTGCTGCACTGCAAGTCGGGCGTGCGCTCGGCCGAGGTGCTGGCGATCGTGAAGGCGGCCGGTTTCGGCGACGCCGTGCACGTGGCCTCGGGCGTCATCGGCTGGGTCAACCAGATCGAGCCGCAGAAGCCTGTGTACTAAGTCCGGTGTATTAGGTACTGGCTAAACCGGCTCGACCGGCGTCTGATGACGACTGGTCAGTTGGTCAGCGCTCGTTCCCTTGCGCATCTACAGCGCGCCCTTGCGCTGTAGATGCGCAAACGCGAAGTACCCCGGAATGACCGGGAGATACGTACGCAGCAGACGGAACAGGAACACTGCGGGGGTACCTACCGTCGCGGGCAGGCCGCCGATGCTGCTCAGCGCACCGGCCATCGCCAGCTCCACGGTGCCGATTCCACTTGGCACGGGGATGACGGAGCCCACCGCCTGTGCGGTGAGGAAGACCACAGCGGTGGTTGCGTACGAGATGTGCGTGTGCGGCTGGATTGCCAGGATCGACGCCCACAGGCACAGCGCGTTCATCAGCGACAGCAGGAGCGTGCCGCCCAGGCCGATCGCCAGCTTCTTCGGATTCTGCGCGACGTCCAGCAGCCGGGGCAGCGTGCCCTCGAAGAACGGCTTGAGCCGGTTCACCGCGAACTTGCGCAGCGGGGACACGCTGATCGTCACCGTCGCGATGACCCCGAGCGACAGCAGGATGGCGATGATGACCGTGGACGGGGCCGAACTTCCGCTCTGGCCGCTCGACCCGGTGCCCGCGATGAAGCTGAACGCGGCGATCAGCGCGATGTGCATGATGAAGCCGACCGCCTGCGACGCGCCGACCGCGCTGACCGCAGGCCCGGTGGCGATGCCCTGCTTCTGCAGGTAGCGGGTGTTGAGCGCCACGCCGCCGACCGCGGCCGGGGCCACGATGGACACGAAGCCCGCGGCCACCTGGACCAGGAAGTTGCGCGTTACCGGCAGCTGCTCCGGGATGAACCCGGTCAGCACCATGCCCGCCGCGATATAGGTGCAGACCGAGGCGAGTACCGCGACGATCGCCCACCACGGTGAGGCGCCGGCCAGGATCGTCGATACGCTCTTGAGGCTGGTCACCTGATACAGCACCAGATACGCAGCCACGCAGCCCGCCGCGACGGTGAGCAGCGTGCGCGGCCGCAGCCGCTCCAGCTTGACCGGCTCGGCGACCCGGGTGGCCTGCGGCTGGTAGGTCAGGATCTGCTCGCGGATGCGCTGCAGCAGATCCTTCGACCGGCGGACCGCCGAACGGGTGGTGCGGGTGAGCACGACCGGCTGCAGCATGGGCAGCGCGGCGCCGACCGCGTCCACGCCGAGCACCTGTGCGCCGACCCGTACCGTGCGCTCGGGGCCGAAGCGCAGCGCCAGAGTGGCCATCAGTTCCGCGGTGTCCAGCCGGGTCTGCAGCCCGCTGGCCGCGATCTCCCCGTTGCGCAGGTCGAGCAGCCACACTTGGCCGTCCCGGTCGATCAACAGTGAGTCGAGGGCGAACCGGCGGTGCGCGACCTGGTGTTGCTGCATCTGCTGCTGTAGCTGCCAGGCCCGGGCGAGCAGTTCGTCGGTTAGCTCGTCCTCGTCCAGCCTCTCCAGCGTCCGCCCCTCCACGCGCTCATACGCTAGGAGGGCGGCGTCCGCGCTCAGTTCACGCACAGCCAGCAGGCGCGGCGTGCGGATGCCCAGGTCGCGCAGTGCGTAGGACATCAACGCTTCCTGATCCACCGCGCGCCTTAGCGACAGCAGATTGCGACGTTGCGCCGGACCGCGCAGCCTTATCCGCCGGTACAGCCGGTATACGAGGCCGATCGCCTGCCGGTCCCGGTCGAGCACGGTGACGTCGAGCAGGCGCCCGTCGTGCGTGTCGGCCTCGTACCGGCGGGTCTCCTCGGTCTCGCCGACCCAGCGGCAGGCCACCGGCTGCAACCCGGCGTCGAACAGCGAGGTCACCACGTCCTGCCCGGTCGGCCGGGCGTTGACCACGCCGCGTGCATATCGCCACCCGAACGCCACGGTACGGCCGAACAGGAAGGTCACCATCAGGCCGACCAGCGCGCTGTTGCCGTTGATCAGGGTGGCCACGGCGTAGGCGAGCACGCAGGACCAGGTGAAGGTCTGCAGCCCGGGCCGGTCGCCGAACCCGATGATCGTGAGGAAGGCGATGACCGTGGCGATGTAGACGTGCAGAGGCGTGGTGGTGCTGGTGTCCAGATGCCGCGTCAGCACCTCGGCCAGCCAGTCCGGAGACGCGTCCGAATTGATCCACAGGTTGAGCAGGGACGCGCCGAGGTAGGCGATAGCGGCCGCGATGACGCCGTCCGCGACCCGCCGCCCCTCGTGCCGGTAGAGCCGCTCGATCGCGAGGCCGACCGGGATCAGCGCGGTGGCCAGGTTCGTCAGCAGCGTGATGGTGGACAGGATCAGCTGCGGAGCGAGGGTGATGCCGTTGTGGATGTCGGTTTCCAGGCCCGTCGTGGTGCCCGAGCCGGGGATCGCCACCAGCAGCACGGCCGCGATCAGTCCGGTCTCGAACAGCAGCCGCATCAGGTCGGGCGGGCGTCTTATCCGGCGCGGCTCGGGCGGCTCGTCCACCGTGATCTGGTTGGGCAGTATGGTCACCGGCGGGTGTTTGGGCAGGCCGGAGACAGGCTCGGCCACGTTGCGCGTGACGCTGCCTTCCCCGTTGAGGCTCACTTCGTCCCTGTCTTCGTGTCCACGATTTACCGCGGTCCGGATCTGCGTACGCACGCTCGCCCCTATCGTTACCTATCCGGGTGCTCGTACGCAGCCCGGGGTACTCGGCGCGCCAGCATTCTCCGCGGATATCCTGACGTGCGCCGGTGACGGCGGAAATCCATCCGAAGGTTGATTGTGACGGAGCCAGGTCTAGTTCCAGCGGAGGAGTCCGGGCTCCCCGCGTACACCCAGCGGGTACTCGCGGTGGTCGATTCCATCCCGCGTGGCAAGGTGATGACGTACGGCGACATCGCCGAATACCTCGAGGACGGCGGTCCGCGCCAGGTCGGGGCCGTGATGTCCCGGCACGGGGACGGGGCGCCGTGGTGGCGGGTGGTCAACGCCTCGGGGATGCTGCCGCCGCAGCTGCGCGGCGAGGCGGCGCTGCACTACGTCGACGAGCGAACTCCGTATGACAAGTCTCGCGAACGGGTGAATTTGCGGACAGCGCGTTGGGACGGCCGCTGAATTCCGCGAATCCGGAACCGGCCGACCACGCTCGGTTGAGTTCGACGGGCAGGTTATCCACAGCCCCTTTCGAAGTTTGCGGCTGTTGTCGGCGGTTTGTGCTCTCATGGCAAATGTCGGTTCTCCGCGACCCGCCGCACACCGGAAGGAGGCAGGGATGAGGGCACGATCCGCCGAGCGCGCCGCCGCGCCGTTCCGTCTGCTGCGTCCGCTCCCGGTCGCCGCGGACGGCGGGCCGCGGCTCGATCCCGAGCAGCGCGCCGTGGTCGGGCACCGGGGCGGCCCGCTGCTGGTGCTGGCCGGGCCGGGCACCGGGAAGACCACGACCCTGGTCGAGGCCGTCCTCGACCGGATCGGCGGCCCGGAGGCGCTGCGCCCCGAGGAGATCCTGGTGCTGACCTTCAGCCGCGCTGCCGCCGCCGAGCTGCGCGACCGGATAGGAGCCAGGCTCGGCTCCGGGGCGAGCGCGCCGACCGCGACCACCTTCCATTCCTTCTGCTTCGCCCTGGTCGGCCAGTATCAGGACCCGGAGCTGCTCGGCGACCCGCTGCGGCTGCTGTCCGGGCCGGAGCAGGACGTGGTCATCCGCGAACTCGTGCGCGGCACCGTGGAGCCGGGCGGCTGGGGAGCGGGCCCCGGCGGCTGGCCGCAGGCGCTGAGGGCCGCGCTCGGAACCCGGGGCTTCGCTGAGGAGTTGCGCGGCGTGCTGCTGCGCGCCCGGGACATAGGGCTGGATCCGGACGACCTGGCCGAGTTCGCAAGGCGCGCGGACCGTACTGACTGGCTGGCCGCGGCCCGCTTCTACGGCGAGTACCTGGACGTGGCGGACCTGCGCGGGGTGCTGGACTACTCCGAACTGGTGCACCGCGCGGTGCTGCTCGCCGAGACCGAGGAGGTCCGCGCGACGCTGCGCCGCCGCTACCGGGCTGTGTTTGTGGACGAATATCAGGACACCGACCCGGCGCAGGTGAGACTGCTGCAGTCCCTGGCCGGGGACGGCCGCGACCTGGTGGCGGTCGGCGACCCGGACCAGTCGATCTACGCGTTCCGCGGCGCGGACCTGACCGGGATCCTGGACTTCCCCGAGTCCTTCCCCCGGCGCGACGGAGAACCCGCCGAGATCATCGTGCTGCGCACCAGCCGCCGGGCCGGCCCGACCCTGCTGGCCGCCTCCCGCGAGGTCGCCAAGCGGATACCGATCACCCGCCTCCCGGCCGACCGAGTCCGCGAACACCGCGCCCTCCGCTCCGCCGCTGAGCCCGCTGAATCCGCTGAGCCCACGGCGTCCGCTGAGTCCGCGGAGCCGACAGCGCCGTCCGGGCCGCCGCAGACCTTGGCTGCTCCCCGCGACCCCCAGCTGGGCCAGCCAGCCTCGCTGACCTCGCCGACGTCGCCGACCTCGCCTCCCGACTCCCGCCCCGAGGCCGACAGCCGCCACGCCTCGCCGCCGGACGCTGATCTCGTTCCCGACGCTCACACCGACTCCCGTCCTCACCTCCCGTATGGAGCCGGCGGCCGGGTCGAGGCGATCACCTTTCCCGACGCAGCCACCGAACTCGCCGCCGTCGCCGATCTGCTGCGCCGCGCCCACCTGGAAGACGGGGTTCCCTGGGAGCAGATGGCCGTACTCGTACGCGCCGGGGAGCAACTCGCCTTGGTGCGCCGCGCCCTGCTGACGGCGAACGTTCCCGTCGAAGTGCTCGGCGACGAGCTGCCACTGGCTCAGGAACCGGCTGTCGGCACCCTGCTGACTGCTCTGCGCTGCGCGGCCGAGCCCGCCGCGTTGACCACCGAGGTCGCCCGTAGCCTGCTCACCGGCCCGCTCGGCGGCCTGGACAGCGGAGACCTACGCCGCCTCGGCCGTGCCCTGCGCGCGGAGGAACAGGCGGCCCTCACCGCCGCTCGCCAGGCCCGTGCCGAGCGCGCCGCTCAACACACGTCCGGACAGGACTCCGACCCGGCCGCCGTCTCCCGATCCACCTCCGACCCTGCTGCTGACTCCACTACTGACTCCACAGTCGACTCCGAGGCTGATCCCCCGTCAGCCTCCGCCCCCATCCCCGACATCGAGCCCGAATCCATCCCCGCCGCCCGTCCTGCCGAGCACCTCATCCGCGAGGCCGTCGCCGATCCCCTCGTGCTCGCCACCCTCGACCCACAGATCGCCGGGGCCGCCCACACCGTCGCCCGCCTGCTCCAGGCGGCGCGCGAGACGCTCGCCCACGGAGGCGTGGTCGAGGATGCCCTCTGGGTGCTCTGGCACGGCGACACACGTGCCCGGCCTCCGCTCCGCACCGGCTGGCCGGAGCGGTTGCGCCGGGCCGTCGAGCGGGGCGGCTCCGGCGGACGGCTCGCGGACCGCGACCTCGACGCCGTCATCGCCCTGTTCGCGCTCGCCGCCCGTGCACAGGAGCGGACCGGGCACGCCGGGGTCACCGACTTCATCAGCGGCTTGCAGGCACAGGCCATAGCTGCGGACACACTCGCAGAGAAGGCCGCGCGTGGCGGGGCGGTCCAGGTGCTCACCGCGCACCGATCGAAGGGCCTGCAATGGCGCGTAGTGGTGGTGGCTGGTGTACAGGAAGGGCTGTGGCCCGATCTGCGCCGACGCGGCTCGCTGCTCGAGCCGGACCGGATCGGCCGCTCCGGACTCACCGATCCACTGTCCGCAGCGGCTGTGCTCGCCGAGGAGCGACGGCTGTTCTACGTGGCGGTCACCCGTGCGCGCGAACGGCTGGCAGTTACAGCCGTGGAGGGGGAGGACGAGGACGGCGAGTCCCCGTCGCGCTTCCTGCGCGAGCTCAAGGCCGAGGTGCGCCAGTCGGCTGGATTCCGTCGCCGTCCACTGAATGTGGCGGCTTTGATCGCCGAACTGCGTCGCGCGGCCACCGATCCGGCCGCACCGCCGCAGTTGCGCGCCGCAGCCGTCCAGCGCCTCGCTCGCCTCGCCGAGGCCACCGCCGCGGACGGCGGCAAACTGGTGCCGCACGCGCACCCGCGCCAGTGGTGGGGCCTTTACGACTACACCGAGAACGACACGCCGGTTGCGAGTCCGGCCTCCGCCGTGCCGCTCTCGGCCAGCGCCGTCGCAGCGCTCGATGCTTGCGGCCTGCGCTGGTTCCTGGAGAGCAAGGCGGCGGCGACCGAACCGTCCACCGACGCGCAGGGCATCGGCATGCTCTTCCACGCGCTGGCCGAGGAGGTCGCGGTCGGAAAGACCAAGGCCGACATCGATGTGCTGATGGACCGGCTCGACCGGGTCTGGGACACCCTGCCCTTTGACGCGCCGTGGAAGTCCGAGCAGGAGCGACGGGCGGCCCGCCGCGCCCTGGAACGCTTCCTGGTCTGGCACGACGGACGCTCGGACGGCCGGGCGGTCGCCGCTGCGGAGCATGCCTTCGAGACCTCGCTCACCGTCGGTGGCATCCCGGTAGTGCTGCGCGGGGCGATCGACCGCATCGAGGTGGACGCCGAGGGCCGTATCTATCTCGTGGACTTCAAGACCTCCGTCAGCCCGAAGACCAAGACCGAGGCGGCGCACGACCCGCAGCTGGGCGTGTACCAGCTCGTCGTCGAGTCCGGCGGCTACCCCGCGACGACGACCGAAGAAGTATCCGAACCCGAATCCGGACCCGACCCCGAACCCGGATCCGTATCTGAACCCGAATCTGAAGCCGCGGGCCCGACCGTTGCGCAGGCCGAACTGGTCTATCCGCGAGACAAGAGCGACGCGCCCGGCCCTACCGTGCTCGTCCAGCCGGGCCGGAGCTCGCAGCCCGATCCGCAGTGGGTCGCGAACCTGGTCGCCGAGGTCGCACAGCGGGTTCTCGACGAGCGCTTCCACGCGTATGGTGACGCCGCCGCCTGCGCCATCTGTCGTCTGAAGAAGGCCTGCCCGAAGCAGCCCGAGGGCAGGGAGCTGCCCTCATGAGCACCCGAAGCACTCCTGGCGCCCCGGGAGAAGGCCGCGCCTTGCAGCCCGGACGCGGATTGCGCATCACGACCCCGCGTGATCTCGGGCGGGTACTCGGCGTGCCCTATACCGATGAACAACTGGCAGCGATCACCGCTCCGCTCGCACCCGGAGTGATCGTCGCCGGGGCGGGCTCAGGAAAGACGACGGTAATGGCCGCCCGCGTGGTCTGGCTCGTCGCCATCGGAGCCGCGGCGCCCGGCGAGGTGCTCGGCCTCACCTTCACCAACAAGGCTGCCGCCGAGCTGCGCGAACGGGTGGGTACCGCGCTGCGGGTCGCCGGACTGATCGGCGACGGTGAAATCGACCTCGACGACCCGGACTCCGCCGCCGCGCAGGACGAGGCGGGCGAGCCGGTCATCTCCACCTATCACGCCTACGCCGACCGCCTGATCAAGGAGCACGGCCTGCGGCTCGGCCTCGAACCCTCCGCCCGGCTGCTCGCCGACGCCAGCCGATACACCCTCGCCGCGCGTGTGGTGCGCACTGCGACCGGACCGTTCGAGGCGCTGCGCGGAAACATCACCACGATCACCAGGGACCTGATCGACCTCGACGCCGAACTGTCCGAGCACGTGGTCGGCCCGGACGAGCTGGCCGAGTTCGACCGCGCGTTCGCCGATGCCGCCGAGCGGTTCCGGGATCCGATCACCGGCAAGTCCGTCCGCGCGCCCAACCGGCGCACCAATCGCAAAGGGCTGATCTACGAGCGCTATCTGGAGGCTGCGACCAAGGCCCGTGAGCGCGGCGAGCTGCTCAGTCTGGTGCACGCCTACCGCAAGCTCAAGACCAGCCGTGAACTGGTGGACTTCGGCGACCAGATGTCGGTGGGCACCCGACTCGCCGAGGAGGTGCCCGAGGTCGGCTTGATCGAGCGGGCCAAATACCGGGTGATCCTGCTCGACGAGTATCAGGACACCTCCGTGGCCCAACGGCGGATGCTCTCCGCACTGTTCAGCGGGCCCGATCCGGAACGCGGGCTCGGCCAGGCCGTCACGGCGGTCGGCGATCCGTGCCAGTCCATCTACGGCTGGCGCGGCGCGTCGGCGGCGAATATCGACCAGTTCCCCGGCCATTTCCGGCGCGCGGACGGCAGCCCGGCCATGGTGTATCCGCTCACTGAGAACCGGCGCAGTGGCGGACGGCTGCTCGCCTTCGCCAACGAGCAGTCCGCCGAACTGCGCGAGCATCACACCTCGGTGCGTCGCCTGGAACCCGCCGCCGAGAAGATCGGCCTCGGATACGCGGTCGCCGGGCTGCTGCCCACCTATGCCGAAGAGGTGCTTTGGCTGGCAGACCGGATTCAGCAACTTGACGGGACGGTCCCCTGGTCGCAGGTCGCAGTCCTGGTCCGCAAGGGCGACCAGATCCCGGAGATCTACGCCGAACTGCACGGTCGCGGGATTCCGGTCGAGGTGGTGGGCCTGTCCGGACTGCTCGACCTGCCCGAGGTGGCCGACCTCGTCGCGATGCTCGACGTGCTCGACGACCCGATCGCCAACGCCTCGCTGGTGCGTCTGCTCGCCGGTCCGCGCTGGCGGATCGGACCGCGCGATCTCGCGCTGCTCGGCCGGCGTGCCCGTGAGCTGGTTCGTCCGCCGCAGCCCCCCACCGGCACCGCCCTGGATCAGGCCGCTGCGAACAGCGATCCGACCGACGTCGTCTCGCTCTCCGACGCGATGGCCGACCCGGGCGAGGCGTTGCCCTTCTCCGAGCAGGCCCGCCAGCGCTTCGCCCGCTTCGCCGCGGAGGTCCGTCGGCTGCGTCGGAGCCTGTCCGAGCCGGTGCTCGACGTGCTGCACCGGATCCTGCAGGAGACCGGCCTCGACGTGGAGATCGCCGCCTCGCCGGCCGCGTTCCGACAGCGGTGCGCGGAGACCGTCGGTGCGTTCCTGCACGTGGCCGGGAACTTCGCCGGCCTCGAGGGCGAGCAGTCGGCCACCGCGTTCCGCGCCTTTCTGCGGGCCAGCGCCGACCACGAGCGCGGCCTGGACATCGATCTGCCGCCGACCGCCGCGCAGACCGTGAAGATCCTCACGATGCACAAGGCCAAGGGGCTGGAGTGGGAGGTCGTCGTGGTCCCGCACCAGTATCGCGACGTCCCCAAGGTGGACAAGTGGACGACGAGGCGGTCGAAGCTGCCGCACGAACTGCGCGGCGACCCGATGCCGCTACTCGATCCGGAGCGCGACAGGGCGGCCTTTGAGGACTTCGACGCCGAGATGAGGGCGCACGCGGACCTGGAGAACCAGCGGCTCAACTACGTGACGCTGACCCGGGCCAAGTCCCGGCTGATCGCGTCGAGCCACTGGTGGGGCCCGACCCAGACCCGGCGCCGTGAGCCGAACGCGATGCTCACCGCGCTGCGGGAGCACTGCCTCGCCGACGAGGAGAACGGTGCGGTGGACGTCTGGACCGAGCCGCCGGGTGAGGACGAGCGCAACCCGGTGCTGGCCGCGTCCCGGGAGCTGTCCTGGCCGCCCGATCTGAGCACTGACGCGCGCGACCGCAGGCGTCAGGCGGCGGAGGCGGTGCTGGCGGAGTTGCGCAGCCTCGGCGATGCAGCGCCGCAGACCGCGGGTTCAGCCACCGTGCCTACAGATTTGACCGCGCCTACAGATTTGGATGTCGCCCCGCCATCCACTCCATCCGCGCCATCGTCATCCTCCTTGCCTTCTGAACTGCGGGGCATCGTCGAGGGCTGGGACGCGGATATGGAGGCCCTGCTCGGTGAGTTGAGGCGGGCACGCGAGGTGCGGTTCGAAGTCCCAATGCCCCGCACGCTCTCCGCCACCCGGCTCGTCACCTACGCCGCCGATCCGGACGCCTTCGCCGAGGAACTGTTCCGTCCGATGCCCCGGCCGCCGGCCCCGCAGGCGCGGCGCGGCACCGAGTTCCACGCATGGGTCGAGCACCGGTTCGGGCAGCAGACACTCTTCGACGAGGAGGACCTCGATCTGCTCGCGGATGGCGAGGAGGTGGACGGCACCGAGGATCTGATCGAGCTCAAGGAGGCGTTCCTGCGCTCGCCGTACGCGAACCGCGAGCCGTATCGGGTCGAGGCTCCGTTCCAGTTGCTGCTCGGCGGACACATCATCCGCGGACGCATCGACGCCGTCTATCAGGAGCCCGACGGCACTTACGAGGTCGTGGACTGGAAGACCAACCGGACGGCGAACGCCGATCCGCTGCAGTTGGCCGTCTACCGGCTGGCTTGGGCCGAGGCGGCCGGAGTGCCGCCGGAGGAGGTGAAGGCGGTCTTCCTGTACGTCCGGACCGGGTTGATCCAGCGGCCCGAGAACCTGCCCGGCCGTGTCGAAATCGAACAACTGCTCGCAGATTAGAACGAATGTATGTGTGGAGGCGCAAGGAGGAGGCAACGGCAAGCTCCGTGAGGCTCGCCGCGAGCGTAGTGATGTACGGTGCGTGGTCGGTGATGCACGGAGGGATTGCATTGTGGACGGGAGCGCCGCACGTGAGGGCCACTCTTCGGCTCGCGTCGAAGGGTGTGGCGTTTGCGATGCGAACAGTGTCGAAATCGTCACCGCCGGTCGCTGAAACGACGTACCCTGGTTCCCACTGTGACAACCGCAGCCCATTTGGACCCCACGAGTCCCGAACGTGCCGAGTCCGCGCCACCCGTGCGCGACCGCGGCGTACGCCCCGCGCCGATAGAGCGCGTGCCCGGACGAGCCTGGCGAATCGTCCTGCTGGTGTCGCCCGGCCTGTGGGTGCTCGGCGTGATCGTGCTCAGCTTCGTGTTCGGCGCACGGGTGCAACTCGCCCCGCTGCTCGCCGCCGCACCCGCCATCGCCTGCGCCGGCACGGGGCGTCGCCAATGCGTCGTGCTCGGCAGCGCCTGCGCCCTGTTCGCACTCGTGCCGCTCCCCGGCGATCCGGCCGGTCTCGGGGACCGTGCGGGGACCGTCCTGGCCATCGTGATAGTCGCGCTGGCCAGCTACTTCGTCGCCCAGCGCCGGATACGGATGCAGCGCGCCTACGACGAGGTGCGTCGGATCGCGGATGTGACCCAGCGAGTACTGCTGCGGCCGGTGCCCGAGCGGATCGGGCCGGTCACGGCCGCGGTCGAGTACCTCTCCGCCGCGGGCGGGGCACGGATCGGCGGCGACTTCTACGAGATCATCGAGACCCCGTTCGGGGTGCGCGCAATTCTCGGCGACGTACGCGGGAACGGTCTCGACGCGGTGAGTGGCGCAGCAGCTTTGCTCGGAGCGTTCCGCGAGGCTGGCGCCGTCGAGGCAGAGCTGGAGTCGGTGGCGGCACGCCTCGATGCCGCGCTGACCAGGCACGCAGCGGGGGTTAGACGATCGGACTCGGGCACGGGTTCGGGCACGGGTTCGGGTTCGGACCTGGGTCCAGACGCGAAAGCGAGCGCGGCCGAGGAGGAGGCCCGGTCCGGGGTCTGGGCGGAGGACTTCGCGACCGCGGTGCTGATCCAGATCCCGAGGAAGCGGCGGGGGCGAAGCGCCGGGGAGCGTGACGCGCCGATGGGGTCGGGCGATGGAACCGGCGACAGCGGCGACGGGGCTAACGGGGCTAACAAGGCCGACAGGGCTGAAGCTGCGGCCGGTGGTCGCGAGGTGAACGTTGCCGACTTGGGTTCTGCGCAGATCGTCATCTGCGGGCACCCGGCGCCCTACCTGATCCGCTCCGGCCGCACGGCGCTCGCGTTGGAGCCGGAGAGCGCGACCCTGCCGCTCGGCCTGGGCACGCTTGCTGCCGAGCCGTACGCCGCGAACTCGCACACCGTCGCGTTCGAGCCGGGCGACGCGCTGGTGCTGTACACCGACGGGGTCTCGGATGCCCGGTCTCGGTCTGGCGCGTTCTTCGCGCTGGACGAGGCATTGCACGGGCTCGGCGAGCTCGCCCCGGATGCCGCCGCTGCGCTGGTGCGCAGTCGGCTGCTCACGCACACCCGGGGCGCGTTGAACGACGACGCGGCGCTGCTCGTGCTGCGCCGGGTTGGGGGAGACGGGGTCAACGGGATCGAGGGAGAAGCGGGGGAAGGGGACCGCGTTCTGCTCGAGGACAAGGGCGCCGGGGAGGACACGGCGGCAGTGCTTATGGCTGCTGACGTGGATGGCGACGGCGACACGGCCGGGTCGAAGGCGGGCGGCGGCGAGTACGTGCATCCGTCCCGGGCCTCGGCGTCGGGGCGGCCGGGCGGCCGGTCGGATGGCGAAACCCCTGTGCGCGTGCACGGCGCTGCCTGGTAGAAACTGGCAACAGGCGGAAACCGAACCATTGCCGCAATCGCAACCGCCGCCGCCCCGCCCGCGAGAGGTGCTCCCTGATGGAGTTCAAGCAGTCCAGGAAGATGTCCGAGGTCCAGTACGACCTGCGCGGGCCGGTGCTCACCCGAGCCAAGCAGCTGGAGGCCGAGGGGCACTCCATCCTCAAGCTGAACATCGGCAACCCCGCGCCCTTCGGCTTCGAGGCCCCGGAGGAACTGGTCCAGGACGTCATCCTCGGCCTGCGCGAATCCAACGGCTACGGCGACTCCAAGGGCGTGCCCTCGGCGCGGCGCGCGGTCGTGCAGTCGTACCAGACCCGCGGCCTGGTCGGCGTCGACATAGAGGACGTCTACATCGGCAACGGGGTCTCCGAGCTGATCGGCATGGTGCTCAACGCCCTGCTGGACAACGGCGACGAGGTGCTGATCCCCGCCCCCGACTACCCGCTGTGGACCGGGGCGACGGCGCTGGCCGGCGGCCGGCCGGTGCACTACCTCTGCGACGAGCAGTCCGACTGGGCGCCGGACATCGCCGACATCGAGGCCAAGATCACCGAGCGCACCAAGGCGATCGTGGTGATCAACCCGAACAACCCGACCGGCGCGGTGTATCCGTTCGAGGTCGTCGAAGCGCTCGTCGAGGTCGCCCGCAAGCATCAGTTGATGGTCTTGTCCGACGAGATCTACGACAAGATCCTCTACGACGGCGCGATGCACCGGCCGACCGCCCTGTTCTGCCCCGATCTGCTGACGATCACCTTCAACGGGCTGTCCAAGACCTACCGCGCGGCCGGCTACCGGATGGGCTGGATGGTGCTGAGCGGCCCGAAGGACCACGCCACCGACTACATCCAGGGCCTCGACATCCTGGCCAACCTCCGGCTCGGCCCGAACGTCCCGGTGCAGCACGCGATCCAGGCCGCGCTCGGCGGCTTCCAGTCCATCGACCGGCTCACCGAGCCCGGCGGCCGGCTCTGGGAGCAGCGCAACCGCACGTGGGAGCTGCTCAACCAGATCCCCGGGGTCTCCTGCACCAAGGCCGCGGGCGCGATCTACGCCTTCCCCCGGCTCGACCCGAGCGTATACAAGATCGTCGACGACGAGCGCTTCGTGATGGACCTGCTGAACGCCGAGAAGATGCTGGTCATGCATGGCACCGCGTTCAACTGGCCGGCCCCGGACCACTTCCGCATCGTCACCCTGCCGCGGCTGCCGGACCTCGAGGAGGCCATCGCGGGGCTCGCCCGGTTCCTGTCCACCTATCAGCAGTAGGCGGGAAGCAACCACCGGGGCGGGGCCGGGCCGGGCCCGGATGACGGGATAGGGTCGGATCATGTCTACCGACGCGACTGTGCGGACCTTCGTCGAGCAGAACTCGGCCGGGTTCGTCGAGGACCTGAAGGACTGGCTGCGGATCCCCTCGGTGTCCGGCGACCCCGACCGGGTCGCGGACGTGCGGGCCTCGGCCGACTGGCTCGCCGCGAAGCTGCGGGCCACCGGCTTCCCGACCGTCGAGATCTGGGAGACCGCGGGCGGCGCCGGACTGCCCACCGTGTTCGCCGAGTGGCCCTCGGGTGATCCGGACGCGCCGACCGTCGCCGTATACGGACACCACGACGTGCAGCCCGGCACGCCCGTCGAGCTGTGGGACTACGCGCCCTTCGAGCCGGTCGAGCGCGACGGCAAGCTGTACGCGCGCGGGGCCTCCGACGACAAGGGCCAGATCTTCTTCCACCTGCTCGGCCTGCGCGCGCACCTCGCCGCGACCGGCCGCACCGCCCCCGCGGTCAACCTCAAGCTGATCGTCGAGGGCGAGGAGGAGTCCGGCTCGCCGAACTTCGCCCCGCTGCTGCATGCGCACGCCGATCGGCTGGCCTGCGATGTGGTTGTCGTATCGGACACCGGGATGTGGAACCGCGAGACCCCCTCGACGGTCACCGGCATGCGCGGCCTGCTCGCCGCCCAGATCGACGTCCGCGGCACCAGCGGGGACGTGCACTCCGGCTCCTTCGGCGGCACGATCCCCAACGCCCTGGCCGAGTTGGTCCGGCTGCTCGCCCAGCTGCACGACGGCGACCGCCGGGTGACGCTGCCCGGCTTCTACGACGGCATCGTCGAGCTCACCGAGACCGAGCGCCGCCTGTTCGCCAAGCTGCCTTTCGACGAGGCCGCCTGGCTGCGCACCGCCAAGGCCCCGGCCGCGGTCGGCGAGGCCGGCTTCAGCGTCCTGGAGCGGGTCTGGGCCCGGCCGACCGCCGAGCTCAACGGCGTCTGGGGCGGCCACACCGGGCACGGCTCCAAGACCATCGTGCCCGCCGAGGCGCATGCCAAGCTCTCCTTCCGGCTGGTCGCGGGGCAGGACCCGACCCGGATCCGCAAGGCCTTCGAGTCCTGGCTGGCCGACCGCGTCCCGAGCTGGATCGAGTACGAGGTCTCCTACGAGGGCGAGGGCGTGCGCCCCTGCCTGACCCCGCTGGACCACCCCGCGCTGCAGTCCGTCACGCGGGCGCTGGGCCGCGCCTTCGCGGCCGAGCCGGGCGGCGAGCCCCGCGAGATCCTCTACACCCGCGAGGGCGGCTCCGGGCCCGAGGCCGACCTGCAGGACGTGCTCGGCGCGCCCGTGGTCTTCCTCGGCGTCTCACTGCCCGAGGACGGCTGGCACGCGCCGAACGAGAAGGCGGACGTCGCCAACCTGCTCAAGGGCGCGGAGGCGGCCGCCTACCTGTGGGAGGACCTGGCCGGGAACAAATGATCATCGGGCGTCGTTGACGGATTGTCCCGGGTACGCCCCGGCATGCCCGGGTAAGGCGCGGGACGAGAGTGCAGGACCCAATGGAGGGGAAGCGAGCGATGGCCGACCACCGCGACGCGGCGACCGGACCGCTCGGACGACTCGCCCTGGCCCGGGGCACCGTGGACCGCACGGCGGAGCTGCGGCTCGACGAACTGGCTCTGGCCGCCGCCTGGTCCAACCCCGACACCCGGGTGCTGGTGGTCAGCGAGGGCCGCGCCTTCGTGCTCGACGAGCCGGATCCGGTCGTGCCCGACGCGACTCGCCCCCGCCTGGTGACGCTGCCCTCCTACGAGGCGCCCGAAGGCGACCGCTACCTACTCGGCCGCGACGACGGCGGCTACACGTACTTCGCGGTGCCCGCCGAGACGCTGCCCGGCCGGATGGACGGTGACGCCCGCCCCGCCTCGTTGCGCGAGGTGGGGCTGCACCTGTCCGACCGGGACGCCGGACTGCTTACTCACGCGGTCGCCCTCGAACACTGGCACCGCAGCCACCGCTACTGCTCCCGCTGCGGCGAGCCGACCCAGGTGGCGGCGGCCGGGCACATCCGCCGCTGCGCCGGCTGCGGGACGGAGCACTACCCGCGCACCGACCCGGCCGTGATCATGGCGGTCACCGACGCCGACGAGCGGATGCTGCTCGGCCGCGGCTCCTCCTGGGACGCGCGCCGGTTCTCGGTGCTGGCCGGCTTTGTCGAGCCCGGCGAGTCGCTGGAGCAGGCGGTGGCCCGCGAGGTGGCCGAGGAGGCCGGGCTCACCGTCACGTCGGTGACGTACCTGGGCAGCCAGCCGTGGCCGTTCCCGTGCAGCCTGATGCTCGGCTTCACCGCGACCGCGGACGACCCCGAGCGGGTGCGCGCCGACGGCGAGGAGGTGCTCGAGGTGCGCTGGTTCAGCCGCCGGGAGCTGGCCGAGGCCGCGGCCTCCGGGGAGATCGTGCTGTCCGGCCAGATCTCGATCGCGCGCTCGCTGATCGAGCACTGGTACGGCGGGCCGATCACCGAGGCCTGAGCCCGGTTACCGCTGCGGGGTGAGCCTGCGCCCGCTCTGCGTCTCGAAGAAGTGCACCTCGTCCAGCATCAGCTCCAGGCCGACCGCCGAACCCGGACGCGGCGTGGCGTGCGGCTCACAGCGCACGACGATCGTCTTGCGCCCTTCGCCGACACCGGTCGTGCAGTGCGCGTAGGCGACGTAGCCGAGGTTCTCTACCGCATCGACGTGTGCGTAGAGGCCGTTGCCCGGCGACGTCAGGTGCACCGTGTCGGGCCGGAAGCCGACCGTCACCTCGGGCACCTGAAGCTCCGCGGCGGCCTTGCGGCTGAGCGGCAGCTCGATCACGTCCACGTCGCCGACCACCGCCCAGTCGTACTCGACCCGGGCCTTGATCAGGTTCATCGGCGGCGAGCCGACGAACGCGGCGACGTACGCGTTCAGCGGGTTCTCGTACAGGGCGCGCGGACTGTCGCACTGCAGCAGCTGGCCGTCCTTGAGCACCGCGATCCGGTCGCCCATCGTCATCGCTTCGATCTGATCGTGCGTCACGTACAGCGTCGTGGTGTGCAGCCGTTGCTGCATATTCACGATCTGCGTGCGCACCTCGGTGCGCAGCTTCGCGTCGAGCGCGCCGAGCGGCTCGTCCATCAGGAAGACCTTCGGCTCGCGCATCATCGCCCGGCCCATCGCCACCCGCTGCTGCTCGCCGCCGGACAGCGTCTTGGGCAGCCGGTCCAGGGTGGAGGTCAGCTCCAGCTGCGCGGCCATCCGGCGCACCCGCCGGGCCACCGCCGAGGGCGGCGCGCCGGTGAGCGAGAGCCGGAAGCCGAGGTTCCCGGCCACCGTCATCTGCGGGTAGAGCGCGTAGTTCTGGAACACCATCGCGATGTCGCGGTCCCCGGGCTGGTGCTCGGTGACGTCCACGCCGTCGATGAACACCGCTCCGCTGTCCACGGTCTCGAGCCCGGCCAGCATCCGCAGCGCGGTGGTCTTCCCGCAGCCGCTGGCGCCCAGCAGCACCATGAACTCGCCCGACTCGATCGTCAGGTTCAGGTTGTCGACGGCCGGGGATCTCGTCCCCGGATATGTGTGTGACGCATCGACGAACTCGACGGTAGCCAAAATTTCCACCCGGACCATTGCCAGCGACGACTTTGTGCATTGGTGGTGCGGTGGTGCGCAGCGCCGCGGCACATGGGTGCCGCTCTTCGAACGTGACCGGGGCGTCGGCGAAAGACGTGCGGCGGTGAAGCGACGCTTCTCTCCCGCCGCACGGCTACAGCCGACCCGAGCCCCGGTCACGTTCGAAGAACCGAAATGCCGCGGCGTCAGATAGGGCGCAACCTACTCCGGGTGAACGCGTTTTGGCGAGGGTGTGAAATCAGTTTCAGCCGAGCTTCGCCCGGACCTGAGCCAGGCTCGGATTCGTCAGCGCCGATCCGTCCGGGAACGTCACCGTAGGCACCGTCTGGTTGCCATTGTTGACAGACATCACGTAATCGGCGGCTTCCGGGTGCTGCTCGATGTCGACCTCCGCGTACGCGATGCCGGCCCGGTCCATCTGGCCCTTGAGCCGTCGGCAGTAGCCGCACCAGGGCGTCGAGTACATCGTGATCTGCGCTGCCATCACCGCTCCAAATCGAAGTCCGCTGTCAACCGCTCAACGAATCGCGGCGTGAGTATCTTCCCCTGGTCCGTCCGCCGTTTCGGGCACGGGGCGGCGCGTTGTCGGTGCGGCCTGAGAGGATGTGGCGCATGACCAACGCGACCGTGCCGCGCAGCGGGGAGGACCTCCTCGCCGGACTCGATCCCGAACAGCGCGCGGTCGCCACCGCGCTGCACGGCCCGGTGTGTGTACTCGCCGGCGCGGGAACCGGCAAGACCCGTGCCATCACGCACCGGATCGCTTACGCGGTCGCGCAGGGAGCGTTCCCGCCGAACCAGGTGCTCGCGGTAACTTTCACGGCGCGCGCGGCGGGGGAGATGCGCGGGCGGCTGCGTCAGCTCGGCGCGGGTGCGGTGCAGGCGCGCACCTTCCACTCGGCCGCGCTGCGTCAGCTGCAGTACTTCTGGCCGCACACCGTGGGCGGTCCGCCTCCACAGCTGATGGACTCCAAGCTGCCGCTGGTGGTCGAGGCGGTCGCGGCCTGCCGGATGCGCGCGGACCGGGCCGAGCTGCGCGACCTGGCCAGCGAGATCGAGTGGGCCAAGGTCACCCAGGTCACCCCGGACGACTACCCGGCGGCCTCGGCGAAGGCCGGCCGGCTGCCCCCGCGCGACCCCGCCGAGACCGGCCGGGTGTACGCGGCCTACGAGGCGGCCAAGCGCGAGCGCGGCATGATCGACTTCGAGGACGTGCTGCTGCTCACGATCGGGGTGCTGGAGACCCGCCCGGACATCGCCGACCGGGTGCGCGACCAGTACCGGCACTTCGTCGTGGACGAGTACCAGGACGTCAACCCGCTGCAGCAGCGGCTGCTGGACTGCTGGGTCGGGCAGCGCGACTCGGTCTGCGTGGTCGGCGACGCGAGTCAGACCATTTACTCCTTCACCGGGGCGACGCCCGAGTACCTGCTCGGCTTCCCGGACCGGCATCCGGACGCCACGATGGTGCGCCTGGTGCGCGACTACCGCTCCACGCCGCAGGTCGTCTCGCTGGCGAACGCGTTGCTGAGCGAGGCCCCGACGGACACGCTCGCGCAGCGGCGCACCGCGCGGGCCCGGGTCGAGCTGGTGGCCCAGCGGCCGACCGGCCCGGCCGTCGACTACGAGGAGTACGCCGACGAGACGGCCGAGGCCGAGGGCGTCGCGCGCTGGATCAGGCAGCTGATCGCAGCGGGCACCCGCCCGGCCGAGATCGCGGTGCTGTTCCGGATCAACGCGCAGTCGGAGGTGTACGAGCAGGCCTTCGCCGACCTCGGCGTGCCCTACGTGGTGCGCGGGGTGGAGCGCTTCTTCGAGCGGGCCGAGGTGCGCCAGGCGGTGCTGCTGCTGCGCGGGGCCGCGCGGGCGAACGCCGCCGAGGACGCCGAGCCGCTGCCGGTGGCCGTGCGCGGGGTGCTGTCCGGCAGCGGCTGGAGCGACAAGGCCCCGGCCGGTTCCGGCCGCGCCCGCGAGGCCTGGGAGTCGCTGGCCGCGCTGGCCGCGCTGGCCGAGGAGTTCGCGGCCGGGCACCCGGAGGCCGGGCTGGCCGAGTTCGTCCGCGAACTCGAGGACCGCGCCACGGTGCAGCACGCCCCGGTCGTCGACGGGGTCACGCTCGCCTCGCTGCACTCCGCGAAGGGGCTGGAGTGGGACGCGGTGCTGCTGGTCGGCCTGACCGAGGGGCTGCTGCCGATCAGCTACGCGGAGACCCCGGACCAGGTCGAGGAGGAGCGGCGGCTGCTGTACGTCGGGGTGACCCGGGCGCGCGAGCGGCTGCGGCTGTCCTGGGCGCTGGCGCGCGCTCCCGGCGGCCGGGCGAGCCGGCGGCCCTCCCGGTTCCTGGACGCGCTGCGCGAGGCCCAGGAGGCCCGCTCGGGCGGCGGTGGCGGGTCCGTGGTGCGCGGGCGCGGCGGCCGCAGTGGAAGCGGTGGCGGCGGGGAGGACGGGAAGCGGGTGAGGCGCTCCGGCCCGGTGCGCTGCCGGGTCTGCGGGCGCTCGCTGATCGAGGCGGTGGAGCGCAAGCTGGGCCGGTGCGCCGACTGCCCGTCAGATCTGGACGAGGCGCTGTTCGAGCGGTTGCGGGAATGGCGCTCGGTGCGGGCCGCGGAGCAGTCGCTGCCCGCATACTGCGTGTTCACCGACGCCACGCTGACCGCGATCGCCGAGTCCCGGCCGACCGACCGCCCGGGCCTCGCGGGCATCCCCGGCGTCGGCTCGACCAAGCTGGACCGCTACGCGGACGAGGTGCTGGCCCTGCTCCTCGCGGAAACGGATTCGGACGCCGACTCCAGTGCCGATGCCGCGAGTGATCCCGGTGACGGCGACGCCGATCCGGGGAAGGCCGGCGCGGGGAACGCGGCGGCGGCGGAGGAAGAAGTGCCAGAGCTCTTCTAACGCCCGGGCCGGCCCGAGCCGCTCGGCCCGCCCCGGTCTGTCCCGTCCCGGTCTTGTCCGTCCCACCGTCAGTCAGCCGTCGTATTTGCCCCGCCAGCGGAAGGTGCGCAGCGCCAGCACCGTGCCCGCGACGATCCAGCCGCCCAGGATCAGGGCCGTGAGCGGATGCTGCCAGGAGCCGGAGGGCTCCTGCGCCTGGAAGGAATCGGGCAGGAAGACCGAGCGGATGCCCTGGCACATCCACTTGAGCGGGAACACCGAGCCGATGTCGCGCAGGACCGGGCCGATCTGCCCGAGCGGGAAGAAGACCCCGGAGATGAACTGGAGCACCAGGAACGGCGGGAAGACCACGGCCGAGGCCGAGCGCCCGTCGCGCACCAGGCCGCCGAGCGCGATGCCGAGCACCGCGCAGGTGGCCAGCCCGAGCACGAACACCCACACCAGGGTGGCCCAGCGCGCCGGGCTCGACGGCAGGTGCAGCCCGAAGAACAGTCCCGCGACCGCCAGCAGCAGCGAGGTCTGCGCCAGACCGACCGCCGTGGCCTGCAGGATCTTGCCGAGGAAGTAGGAGATCGGCGGCATCGGCAGCCCGCGCAGCCGCTTGATGGTCTTGTCGGTGCGGTCCGTGGCGATCCCGATCGCGACGCCCTGGAACGCCACCGCCATGGTGCCGGTCGCCGCCAGTCCCGCCGCGTAGTACTGCTGGTAGGGCACGTGGGTGCCCGAGATATCGCCCTTGAACACCGAACCGAAGATCAGCATCATGATGATCGGGTAGCCGAAGGTGAAGACCACCGCGTCGCGCTGGCGCCAGTACTGCCGCAGCTCGATCCCGGCGCGGCTGAACCCGAGCGAGAGCGCCGAGGGCAGCTTCGCGGGCGTCTGTGCGTCGTTCATCCCTGCTCTCCGATCAGGCGCAGGTAGACGTCCTCGAGGGTGGGGCGCACCACCGTCAGCCCGGGAACCTCGCCGCCGAGGCGTTCCGCCAGCTGCGCGATCAGCCGGGTCGGCTGATCGGTCTCGACGCTGCGCGCGCCGTCGCCCGGCTCGTTCCAGCCGACCCGCGCCGAGGCGCCCTGACGCCCGCCGAGCCGGTCCGGGGCGTCCAGCGCGACGATCCGGCCCCGGCTCATCACCGCGACCCGGTCGGCCAGCTGCTCGGCCTCGTCGAGGTAGTGCGTGGTCAGCAGGATCGTGGTGCCGTCGCGCTTCAGGCCGCGCAGCAGCTCCCAGAACCGCCGCCGCGCCTCGGGGTCGAAGCCGGTGGTCGGCTCGTCCAGGAACAGCAGCTCGGGGCCGCCCACGAGCCCCAGCGCCACGTCCAGCCGTCTGCGCTGGCCGCCGGACAGCGCGGTGGTGCGGCTGCGGCGCTGCTCCCCGAGCCCGACCAGCTCGATCACCTCGAGCGGGTCGCGCGGCGCGGGGAAGTATCCGGCGAAGTGCCGCACGATCTCGTCGACCGTCAGCTCGTAGATGTCGGAGGACTCCTGCATCACGATGCCGATGCGGGTGCGCCAACGCCGATCCGCCTCCTGCGGGTCGTGCCCCAGGACGCCGACCTCGCCGCCGTCGCGCTCGCGGTACCCCTCGAGGATCTCGACCGTCGTGGTCTTGCCCGCCCCGTTCGGCCCGAGCAACGCGAAGGTCTCGCCCCGGCGCACGTCCAGATCGATCCCGTCGACGGCGCGAATGCCCTGGTACTGCTTGACCAGCCCGCGAACGCGGATGTCCGTCTCCCCGTCAGCCACGCGTGCAGCGTCGCAGAACCCCCACCGCCGCGCAACCGTCCGTCGAGCCTGCCGCCCTGGTTACCCCGGCTGTGCGAGGGCCGTTCTAGGCCGGCCGAACGGCTAACCGTTCGTGGCGCTCGCGCTCGGCGACGCGGCGCAGTAGTCGGCCGCGTACTGGATCACTCCACTGACCGCCGCCCGCAACCCGCCGTGCGGCTTGCCGTTCGCGGTCGTCACGCGCAGCGTCACGTTCACCGAGGACGCACCGGCGAGCGGGTGCGGCATCGCCGCGCAGTTGCTCGGCGTCTTCACGTGCAGGTAGGCCGTCGACCCGGCCGGGATCACAGTCTGCTTGCCGTCCCAGAGGATCCGCGGGGCGTCGGGCAGGGTCAGGCCGACGACGGTGATCGTGTCCGGGCTGTCATTGCGGATGGGCACTGTGAGTTCGGTGTAGTTGCCCGGCGCCACGTACGTGGACGGGTCCGCAGCCGACCTGATCACGGCGGAGTTGTTGGCCGCGCGGGTCTTGTATCCGGAGTTGTAGACCCAGCTGCCGGCCACCCCGATAGCCACCCCGAGGACGGCCAGGCCGATCACCCCGTAACGGCGCCCGCGGGTCACCGTGCGGCCGCCGGTCCCGGCGCCCTCAGCGGTTCCGGCCCCATCAGGCCCAGCCCCGTCAGCCACGCTCGCACCCTCGGCAGCCTCAATCTGAGCCGCCGTCGGCCCGGCCGCTGCCGCTTCCGCGGCCTTGTCCGCGTTCTCCTCGGTCACGAGGTGCACACCTGCCCTTGGACGGCGTATGCCGTGGTGTCGATGACGAGGTTGACGTGGTGCACAGTCCCGTTCGGATCCGCCACCGAGACCGCGACCGTGGTGGCCTCGTGCTCCGGGCTCGGCCGCCCGTCCACCAGCGCGCTCGCGGTCTGTGCGGCGGCGTCGCAGTTCACTGTCACGGTTCCGGTCAGGTGGATCGCGCCGGTGGGCACGATGTAGCCGTCCGCGTCCGGGACCAGGCGGACCGCGCCCGCGAGGTACGGCCCGGTCAGTGTGCCGACCTTCAGCACCACCCCGTCCGGGCTGTCGTTCGCGATGGAGATCGCGATCCGCTCGGTCCGCGTGCCGCTCAGCACCGCGGTCGGCAGCGTCGCGTCGCCCTCCGCGTCGGTGCCCGGCCGCTCGATCTGCACCGCGGGCTGCGCGGCCAGGTGCACGAGCGCGATGGCCCGGTTGGTGGAGGCCCGCTGCGCGACGAACACCCCGTTGACCACGGCCCATCCGATCGCCGCGACGATCACGAACAGCAGCACGCGGTCCGCCGTGGCCTTGCTCCGCCGCCAGCCGGGCGTCGTCCACAGGTGCGACACCCGTCCGGACCCGGCGCGCCAGGCCGAGACAAGCGGAGCCGCCGCGCGCGCGAGAGCGGAGCGCGACACCGCGGCGTGCGGCCCGCCCCCGGATGCGGTGGTGGACACGGATGAATCGGTACTGGCTGACACAGTCCTAGATGACGCCGGGCCGGCCATCGTCGTTCCCGTCTTTATCGAGTCGTGCCCTGGGATTTTTTCCCGGAGAAGTTGCCGTGCAAGGGGTGACACCGCCGATCACTCATGACAGGATAGTGGGGCGACAGCGGGGGACGCCGACGCGGAAGTCCGATCGGCCAACGGGATTCACTCCCCGCTGCGTAACGCGGTAAGAGTTTGCAGGTCAAAAATGGTTTGCGCGGTTGGGGCGGCTGTTCTAGCCTCAACCAGCACACGGAGTCGCGGAAACACACTCGACTCCAACATGGTGAATACGGTACCCGCTGTCATCGGCTCGACCCCGATGACGGCCTAGGCAAGGCAGGAGGCGAGACCAGTGCGGAATATCAACGAGACGTTCATGGCGGTGACACCGTTCGCGGTGGTCGCGCGCGCCTGCCCGTCTCCCTCGGCTGTTCCCGGCCCGGAAACCGCCGTCGCCACCCCGTGGTCGGCCGTCATGGCACGACCGCGCAGCGGCGCCGAGGCTACCGGTGTCGGCTATGCCGCCGGCGGAACCGTCATCGCGACGCGGCGCGGACTCGACCGCGACGCACTGAGTGGCAAGCGCCACACCGGCACCACCGGCAAGCAGATCAACCAGCAGGACCAGCTCCACCTGATGTCCCGTCGGGACCCCCGTACCTGGAGACCACCGGCCTGACTCCGAGTCAGCCAAGCGACCTCCAGGCCGCGGACCCCGATTTCCGGGATCCGCGGCCTTCTTCGTTCCCCGGCTCGACCGGCGGTGCGAGGGGGCGGCGGGACCTGAACCACATTCAGATCACGACCGAGGAAGACGGCGAGTTGACCGAGACAGCGATGGTCGAGACCCGTAGCCACACCCCGAGCACCACCGCAGTGACCTCTGGCCCCGCAGCCGGCGGCGCCGAGACCGAGAGGAAGGAATCCACGATGCAGCTGACCGTGTTCGAGCCGGTCGCGCTCGCCGACGACCTGCCCTGCCGCTCCACCGACCCGGAGCTGTTCTTCGCCGAGTCGCCGGCGGACGTCGAGCTGGCCAAGAGCATCTGCACCGAGTGCCCGATCCGCGAGGCCTGCCTCTCCGGGGCGCTCGAGCGCAAGGAGCCGTGGGGCGTCTGGGGCGGCGAGCTGTTCGTCCAGGGCGTGACCGTGGCCCGCAAGCGGCCGCGTGGCCGTCCGCGCAAGACCGACGTCGCCGTCGCGGCCTAGGCTCCGCAACTCCGCAACCACCGTCGAAGCAACACCTTACGAACCAGAAAGCGATGAGAACCCCGATGTCCACGACCGATTTCCACTCCGCTCCGATCCCCGGTTACACCAACCCGTCCGACCTCACCATCAGGAGCTCCGCGATGTACCACCAGCACTATCAACTCAGCCAAGAAATCCACCGCGAACGCTTACGACAAGCGGAGCGGTACCGCCTCCGGCGCACCGCGCTTCGCGCGCGCCGCGCCCTCGCCCAGCAGTTGATGCGATAGCGGCAACACGACCGCGGTAAAGCGGGCCGATCGATAACGGCCCGTGCGCACACTGCCCGACGCGAAGAACGGCTCGCCCGTCCCGGAACTGCCGGGGCGGGCGAGCCGTCGTCGTCCGCGCGCCCGTTCCGTCCGATATTCGCGCGACGGGCCGATCTTCGGATGCTAGCTTCGTTGACCGTGATCCCGGTCAGCGAAACGGAACTGCGCGAGTCCTTCGTCAACTGCTCGAAGGGCGAGGCCCGGCGGCTCAACCCGCCGCGGCGGCTGGCCGCCCTGCCCTGGGAGGAGCTCGACTTCCTCGGCTGGCGCGATCCCGGGGCCCCGGACCGCGGCTATCTGGTCGCCGAGTACCGCGGCCGGCTGGTCGGCCTGAGCCTGCGGGTGCCCACCAATGTGCGCAGAAGCCTGATGAAGACCACGGTCTGCTCGGTCTGCATGACCTCGCACCTCGGCTCCGGGGTGTCCCTGTTCGCCGCCGCGCGGGCCGGTGCGGCCGGGCGCGCGGGGAACACGGTCGGCACGTACATGTGCGCGGATCTGGCCTGTCCGCTCTACGTGCGCGGCAGGAAGGCTCCGGATCTCGCCGCGGGCTTCGAGGAGTCGCTGAGCACGCAGGACCAGGTCGCCCGGATGCTGGCGAACCTGGAGCTGTTCCTGGACCAGGTCTTCAAGGAGTAGCGCGGCGGGTCCGACTACTCGTCGGCGAAGCCCGGCAGCCAGGCGCGCAGCTCGCCGCGCACCGGGACGGTCGCGCCGAGCTGGCACAGGATGCCGAGGCCGCCCATGGTGACCCGGTGGATCAGCAGGTAGCCCGGCGGCAGGTTCAGCCGGCGGCCGAGCGAGGCGGCCGGGTTCTTGCCGTTGGCCAGGTGCGAGGCCTGGCGGCGCAGCCACTCGCGGTCGAAGGAGAACTGCGGTCCGCGCAGCGGCTCGATCAGCGGGGCCAGATAGTCCAGCACGGCCTGCGGGTCGAGCTCGGTGCCCGGCTTGAAGAAGCCCTCGGCCCGCAGCGTCTCGACCACCTCCGCCGCGTTTCCGGCCAGCGCCCCGCGCAGCGCCTGGCCGATCGCCGCGGGCATCCCGTCCGGCAGCCGGTTGACCGCCCCGAAGTCCAGCACGCCGAGCCGCCAGGCCGCCGGGTCGTCCGGATCCGCGTCGTCGGCGGCCGGGATCAGCCGGAAGTTGCCCGGGTGCGGATCGGCGTGCAGCAGCCCGACCCGCTCGGGGCCGGAGTACAGGAACCGGACCAGCAGGGTGCCCGCGCGGTCCCGCTGCGCCCGGGTGCCCGAGGCGATCACGGTGGCCAGCGGGATCCCGGGCAGCCACTCGGTGACCAGCACCGTGCCCTCCTGCTCGACGACGCGCGGCACGGTGATGTCCGGGTCGTCCGCGTAGCCCTTGGCGTAGGCGGCCTGGGCCGCCGCCTCGGCCGCGTAGTCCAGCTCCTCGGCGACCCGGGCGCGCAGCTCGACGATCAGCGGTTTGACGTCCATGCCGGGGACCAGCAGGCCGAACAGCCGGGAGACCCGGGCGAGCTGGTTGAGGTCGCCGAGCAGGGCCTTGCCCGCGCCCGGATACTGGATCTTCACGGCCACCTCGCGGCCGTCGGTCCACACCGCGCGGTGCACCTGGCCGATCGAGGCCGCGGCGGCGGGCCTGTCGTCGAAGGACTCGAACCTCGACCGCCAGTCCGCGCCGAAGGCGGCGGCCAGCGACTTGTGCACGGAGGCGGCCGGCAGCGCGGGCGCGTTCTCCTGCAGGCCGGTCAGCGCCGCGCGGTACGGGCGGGCCAGCTCGTCGGGCAGCGCGGCCTCGAAGACCGACAGGGCCTGGCCGAACTTCATCGCCCCGCCCTTGAGCTCGCCGAGCACCCGGAAGAGCTGCTCGGCGGTGCGTTGCTGCACCTCGGTGACCACCGCGGCCGCGGGCGCGCCGCCTAACCGCTTGCCCAGCCCGAGCGTGGCGCGCCCGGCCAGGCCGAGCGGCAGCGACGCCAGTTTGGCCGTACGGGCGACGGCGTTGCGCGGCAGGTCACTCACATGGTCCATTCTGCCAGGTCGTCCTTAACTGGGAGCTGTCCGGTCGGGGGCGTGCATCCGCAGCCGGGGTGCGTGGCGAGGGGGAACCGCTCCGGCAGCGCGTACGGGAGCGCGAACTCCCACGTCGCGGCGACGCTCGGCGGCCGCTGTCCGTCGAGGAAGGCCAGCGCGTGCAGCACGGCATTGCCTGCGGCAAGTGCGGCCAGCGTGCCGTCGCAGGCGGGCCGGGCGGTCACGCCGTCCCCGGCCAGTCCGGCCAGGGTGCGCGGCCAGAGCGGGTCGCGGTCGGCCACGGCCAGGTCCCGGCAGCGGTGGCAGGGCGTGCGTCCCGGGACGACCAGTGGGCCGAGCACGGCCCGGTCCTCGCAGACCTCGACGAGCAGATGCGGAACCGCACGCTCGGTCAGCTCGGCCAGCAACTCGGTGGGCGGGCGCTCCCCGGGCGCGATCACTGCGAGGTCGGGTCCCGTGCGGTACGGCGAGAGCACCGTGCCGACGGACGGGGCGAGCAGCCGGATCGCGCCGACCACGGCGTCCTGGCGCCGCGCGCCGACCTCCTCGTCCCGGAAGCAGCCCGGCCCGGTGTCCTCGTGGCGGACCGGGGCCGGGTCGATCGGCACGACCGTGCCGACGCCGGCGGCCGCCAGCCGCAGCGCCGCGTGCGCGCCGACCCGTCCGAGCCCGTGGACGGCGACCGCCACCCGCTGCCGCCGCTCCAGCGCCCGCACCGCGCCGCCGGGCAGCCGGTGCCGCAGGCCGAGGCAGCTCAGGTCGGGGTCGAGCCGGGCGCGTTCGGCCGGGCTCAGCGCGGCGAGGGCGGAGGTGTCCAGCGCGGCGTCGTCGAGGCAGCCGTCCCCGGCCAGCCGGTCGAGCAGCTCAAGGGTGTCCGGGCGGGGGATGCCGATGCGTTCGGCGTATCCGAGTACGGCCTCGGTGTCCCGGGTTCCGTCGAGCGCGTCGATCAGCGCGCGCCCCGCTGCGGTGGTGCGATAACGGTGGGTGGTGGCCGGGCCCCGGCCCAGTTGGAGGGTGCGCTCGTCGTGCCAGATCCGGCTCAGCGCCGGCTTGAGCACCGGTCGCATCGCGCTGTCGGCCCTCCGGGAGTCGGGGTGGGGGTGGTGACGGGCGGGTCCGGCCGCCGGTGAAAAGCGGCGACGCCGGACGCTCGTGCGCCCGGCGTCGTCACGGAATCGAGTCGCTGCCAATCAACACTGCACTGCGCCGATCGACGCCGCTCACATTCCGTACCGCGTGGACTGCGCTGCCGGGAAGGACCGGCACCGGCGCGACCTTCGGAACCCGCGCCGCACAGGCGGGGACCGAAGGCGCGTCGAACGTGCGGGATCAGGCTTTACCGAGAATCCGGTTCACCTTGGTGCCGCAGGTGGGACACTGCCCCTGGGCCATTCTGCGCCCCGAATCGCTGATCTTGACCTCGCCGGTGAAGTGCCGCTTCTCCTTGCACTTCACGCAGTAGGCCTCGCCCGTGTACGTCTCGGCCATGTTCGGCCCTCCTGTGTTCCTGGCTCTTCGCGGTTAAACGCGGTCGTGCGCCCCGCCCGCCGGGATCGGCGATCGGGCTCGGACGATAGGCCACCCTACGCGAGAGCACTCACCTCGCACGCATCGTGGCCCATGGCCCCGGGCGCAACGCCCAGCAGTACCCACGTACGGGTGAGTTGTGTTACCGCAGCTGCCCGAATGGCTGCTCAACTGGCCCTTCGCCCGCGGACCCGCCCCCCGAAAACCCCGCGCTCTTCCCCCGGAAACGCGCCGCGGGACCCTCAGGCGCACTCATCTCCGACCGGGGCTCAAGGCCGCCGAGCGGGGAGCTGTTTTCCGAGGGTCCCGCATCCAGGGAGCGACGCTACGGGCTGCCGGGGCCGAGCGTCAATCGAGTCGCACGAACGGCTGTGGATAACCCTGGGGACAACCTGGGGAAAATCCGGCGCGCCACTGTGGATATCCGCGGCCGGGCTGTGGACAACGCTGTGGACGGCGGTGACGCAGCCCGGCTGACCAGCAGCGCCAAAGAATCTTGTGGATTCTCTGAAAACCCCGCATCTGACGGTCTGTGGACAAGTTTTCGGTGTCGTAGCCCCGCCGAGACGGGCCGTGCGGCCGTTCAGCCGCTAATTTGGTTGACATGGCAGCGGACCGCGTCGACCGTCCGACGGCCGGGACCGGTCCCACCGACCCGGCCGTCGAGGTGCGCCGTTCCTCACGTCGCCGCCGCACGGTCTCCGCGTACCGCGAAGGTGACCGAACGGTCGTGCTGATCCCCGCGCAGATGTCCGCGGGGGAGGAGGCCCGCTGGGTGCGCGCGATGCTCGAACGCCTCGAGCGGCGGGAGCGCCGCAGCGCCCTGGACGAGCCCGAGCTGTCCCGGCGGGCGCTGGCGCTGTCCAACCAGTACCTCGGCGGCAGGGCGCGGCCGGTCTCGGTCCGCTGGGTCGGCAACCAGGGCGCGCGCTGGGGCTCGTGCACCCCGATCGACGGCACCATCCGCATCTCCGACCGGGTCCGCGGGCTGCCCGAGTACGTCGTGGACTACGTGCTGCTGCACGAGCTGGCCCACCTGCTGGTGCCGAACCACGGCCCGGACTTCTGGTCGCTGCTGGACGCGTATCCGCGCACCGAGCGGGCACGCGGCTATCTGGAGGGCTACTCGCGCTCCGACGAGTCCGCGGACCATCAGAACGACGACCACGAGTAGGCGTACGGGACGAGCTGTACGGGACGAGCCGGCCGCGATCAGCCCGCGCCGAAGCAGACGAAGCCGCGTGCCTCCGGCACCGCCCGCTGCGCGCTGATCAGCGCGTGTGTCGGGGAAAGCCCGGCCGCCAGCTCGGAGTGGAACACGTTCATCAGCGCACGGGTCTCGGCGTCCCCGACCGGAGCGACCGAGGCGATCAGCGTGCGGGTACCCAGCGCGAAGACGGCGCTGGCCACGCCCATCAGCTCGTCGCCGGGCCGGATCCCGGACAGCGCGGTGTCGCAGGCCGAGAGTACGAGCGTGGCGGGAGCGTGGCGCAACCCCTCAAGGTCGTAGACGGTCAGCGGCCCGTCGGCCAACTCCAGACTGGAGAACAGCGGGTTGTCCGAGCGGAACCGGCCGTGCGCGGCTATGTGCGCCAGCTGGGCCCCGTCCAGGGCCTCCGCGACCGCCTGGGCCGTGGCGTCCGCGCCGCCGAGCGGCTTCGCGAGCGGATAGCGCTGGGCCAGCTCGCCGATCTCGGCCTCGGCATGCGGCAGGCCGGGACCGTACGCCAGGACCACTTGGTCGCCGTAGCTGTGCCCGCCCGAGCCGTGCGTACCGGCGCTATGTCCGCCCCCACTGTGTCCGCTCGCGGCGTGCGCACCCGGACCGCGCCCGCCCGCATCCTGCCCGCTCGGGCCGCGCTCATCCGCACTGCGCGCATCAGAACCACGTACTTCAGCGCTGCGTTCATCAGCACCGTGTACATCAGCACCGTGTACATCAGCGCTCTGCACCTCAGCAACACGCTCGTGCCCGCCCGTCGAAGCCTGACGTTGCGGCGCTGCCGCCTGCCCCGTCGCCGCGGTCAGCCAGGAGCGGGCCGACGGGGCCACCGTCAGCTCACGGCCGGTCAGCGAGGGCAGCACCGGCCAGGCCAGGGCGTGCAGCGTCCCGGTGGGCACCAGCACCAGCGGCCGGTCCCCGATCCGCTTGGCCAGTGGCCGCACCAGGGCGTTGTCCAGTTCGTCGCGCGCGTATGCGTAGGCGGCGTGCGCGGCCTGCTGCACGGCGGGCGAGCCGTACCGCCGGGCCATCCGGCCGAGCGAGAAACGCAGGGATTCGAACTCTGAGAGCACTGCCTTGTACGAGCCCAGCTCGTGGTGCCGCGCGCGTCCGTCCACCAGGCTCACCGCGTGCAGCGAGTCCTGCACCCGCACGTACTCCACCAGCACCCGCTCGCCCAACAGCGCGCTGAGCGCGGCCAGGTTCAGCGGCGGCTCCGGGGCGTACTCGCCGCCCGGCGCGTGCCGAGCCAGCTCCTTGACCTCCTGCTCGAGCTGCACCCGAGTGGCCTGCAGCCCCCTGACGTTCTTGCCGGCCAGCCCGTCCTCGGCGATCTGCGCCACCACCGCGCGCAGCCGCCCCAGCCTCGCGGCGAACGCGGCGTCGTCCGGAGGGCGCACGGGGCGCCGCCGCAGCGTCGCCGCCCGCCACTGCTCCGCACGCACCAGCACCTCCCGCGCCGATCCGCCGGACAGGGCCAGCCGCAGCCCGGTCTGCGCGAGTTCGGTGCCCAGCAGTGCCGCCCCCGCGCGCAGGTCGGTCGCGCCCAGCGTCCCGACGTAGTCCGCCGCGACGCGCAGTCCCCGGTCCACCGCCCGCCCGGCCCCGGCACGGTCGCCCTGCGTCTCGCGCAGCGCGGCCTCGGCCTCCCAGCCCACGATCCGCTGCCGCGCCGGTCCGCTCTTGCGCGACGAGGACACCTGGGTGAACAGCTCCGCCGCGTCGGTGTCGCGCCCGATCGCGAGCGCGGTGCGCGCGGCCAGCAGCTTGCTCTCCTGCGGCGTGATCCGCCAGCCGGCGAGCTCCAGCTGCTCCGTGTTGCGGATCAGGTCGCGAAGTATTCGAACACTGCGTTCCCCGGCCGCGAACCGCGCCGCGTGCTCGACGTACCGCGCGTACGACGCCCATCCGGGCCGCCGCTGACGGGTGAACGCGACGCGCGCCGCATGGGCGTGCTCGGTGGCCGCGGCGGCGTCCCCGGTGGCGAGCGCCGCGTTCGCGGCGGACAGCCGAGCCTCGGCGGCGTTGAGGGCGAAACCGTTGCGCGCGTGCCCTTCGGCGGCCTGCTCCGCGTACTGCCGGGCCTCCTCGGCCAGACCGGCTTCCAGCAGCGTGTCCGCACGGTCGGCGAGATTCTCGTTCACCGGCCGGCCCAGCTGCTGCGCGAGAATGCGCGCCTCGTCGAGTACCTGCAGCGCACGCGGCAGGTCGCCGGCCCGCTGGGCGGCGAATCCCAGATTGTTCTGCGCGTTGAAGTGCAGGATCTCGTAGCCGTGCTCGCGGGAGATCTCCACCGCCGCGGTGAGGTCGCGAAGCGCTTCGGCCTGGCTGCCCTGATAGGCGAGCAGCGTGCCGCGCAGGTTGAGCATCAGGGCTTCCCAACGCGCGTCACGGTGATCGCGCAAGGTCTGCTCGGCGGCGTGGTAGCAGGCCAGGGCGTCCGCGGAACGGCCGGTGCGCTGCAGGACCAGCCCCACGTTCACCCGCAGCCGGGCCAAGTCCAGCACCCCGTCGGGCAGGCTGCTCAGCGCGACCTCGGCCAGCGCCGCCTCGGCGAGGGCGGCCTGGGTGTTCCCGGTGTCGGCCAGGATGACGACGAGGGAGGTGCGGGCCTGGGCGACCCGCAGCGCGAGGCCCGCCTGCACCCCGAGCTTGACCGAGGCGCGCAGCGCGGCCCTGGCCGCGGACAGGTCCCCGAGCTGCTTCTTCGCGAGGCCGAGCGCCCGCATGGCCACGCAGGCGGCCTCATCCCGGCGGTTGGCCCCGATCAGCGTCGACGCGCGGGCGCTCGCCGTCCGAGGGTCGCGTTGCGCGTCTTCGACGAGGAGGAGCGCTGCCCGCAACCGGTGCTCGTCCGCAGTCGGGATTCCGGTACCGGTGGTCACCGAGCCAGCTTCTCAGGTATCGACCCATTCAGTCACGACCTGTGCGCCGTCGGGCATCGTGCAACGCAATCTGATCAGGCCCGCGGGGGCCGAACTCAGCGTGAAGCGCCCCAGGTGGTCCACCGGGGCGGTCAGCAGCTGGCCGCTCTGCGTCGCCGCCTCGAGCGACACGTGGTGCGCGCCCGACGGGACGAGCTGGCCGATCAGCCTGCGCGCGCCGTTGACCTCGGTCGCCTCGATGGCGACGGTCACCCCCGGGGCCTCGAAGGTCAGCAGCCGGTGCTCCCCGTGTGCGCGGATGGCCGAGCCCACCAGCTGTTCGGCGTCGACGAGCCGCGCCAGCTGGGCGTCCATATCGCGCCAGGCGAAGGCGGAGCGGGCCGAGGCCAGCACCGCGTCGGGCACTGGATCAAGGTGATCGAACATCGTGCCGATGCGTCTGAGCAGCTTGACGTCTTCGACGGACTCGCCGACCGATCGGTTCATTTCCATTTTCCTCTTCCCCCCGGTATGGACGGACGTCTCGTTCGCGAAGTTGCCCGGTGATTCCAACGGCCCTAGACCGCCAGTCGTGCCCGTAACCGTTCCAAGCAGCGCGCCCGCGTCGGGCCGATGGAGCCGACCGCCATGCCCAGCGCGACCGCGATCTGCGCGTAGTTCTCCAGCGGAGACACGGCCAGGACCCGCAGCAGGTCGCGGCAGCGCTCGGAGAGGGCGGCGAACGCGTTCCAGAGCTCGCGGTACTCGTCCTGGGCGATGGTCTGCGACTCCGGGTTCTGGTCCTCGTCCTCGTCCTCCTCGTCCGGCCCCTCGAAGACCGGCACCTCTCGGTCGCGCTTGCGCAGCACGGTGATGGACTCGCGCCGCGTCGTGGTGGCGAGCCAGCCGGCCAGCCGGTCCGGATCCTTGATCGCGTCGAGGTGCTCGACCAGGCGCAGCCAGGTGGTCTGGCACACGTCCGCCGCGTCCGCGTCGGAGAGCCGGAAACTGCGGGCGATCGACCAGACCAAACGGGCGAAGCGGTCCACCAACCGGTCCCACGCCTCCTGATTTCCACCGGACGCCGCGGCGAGCAACGCCTCGGTGCTGGTCTCTGCATCCACAGGGGTCCCCTTTCCCGCGCCGACCTTCCAATCAGCGCGGGAAAGGGTATCGATCCGACGGGTCATTCGACCACCACGCCGAAGTCGTGGTGCTTCGGCCGGGTCGCGGTGTCCAGCAGGGAGTCGGCCGCCTCGGCGGCGGTGTACGGCGTGGCCGCGGCCAGCCCGGCGATCGCGCCGGCCACCTTCGGGGCCGCGAACGAGGTGCCGGACCACTGGGCGAAGCCCTCGAAGACCCGGCCGTCGGGGGTCTTGTCGTTGATGAACGGGCCGATGACGTCCGCGCCGACGCTGCAGGCGTCCACCCACCAGCCGTGGTTGGAGAACTCGGCCCGGCGCTCGCCGTCGCTCTCCAGGGCGCCGACCGCGACACAGCTCTTGAGCGCGGCGGGCCAGTACGGGCGGTTCGAGCCGAAGTTGCCGGCCGCCACCACGATGACCGTGTGCTTGCCGAAGCGGGCCAGCGCGTCCGACAGCAGCGGGGACGGCTCGTCGTCGAAGGTGTAGCCGCCCAGGGACAGGTTCAGCACATCGAGCGACTCTCCGCTCTCCGCCAGCCTGCGGTGCAGGTTCGCCAGCCGGCCCAGCAGGTGCAGCTCGTCGCAGACCCCGTCGTCGTCGAGCGCCCGCTCGATCATCAGGAACGCGCCGGGCGCCTGGCGCAGCACGATGCCCGCCACGAAGGTGCCGTGGCCGGTCTGGGTCTCCGGCTCGTAGGCCCCGTCGGCGGGTACTGGGTCCAGCTGGTTCGGCGTCACCTGGGCGAACCAGTCGGTGTCGGCGAACCAGGGGTGGCTGAGGATGCCGGTATCGATGACGCCGACGATGACCCGGCGCGCGGACGGGTTGGCGGACGACGGCCGCGGCAGCGGGGCGCACGGGCGCGGGATGTTCCACGGCCCTCCGTCATATACGGGTGCGGCCTGGAGCAGATGGTTCAGCGAGACCGTGATCGCACCGTCGCTGTGGCCGCGCAGCTCGCCGACCAGCTCGCCCATGTCCACACCGGACTCGGGGCGCAGGTGCAACCGGGTGACGCCGATTTCGGGCAGGTCCTCACGGCGCTCGGTCCACCGGTCTGCGGCCTGGTGGGCGCGATCGGCCTGGTAGGCCGGGACGAGGAGCTGGTCGCGGCGGTGCACGGCGGCGGTTCCGCCCGCCCCGCGGCTCACCACCGCGTCGGCGTGGCGGGCGAGCATTCTTTCCAGGCGGGCTTCGTGATCGAAGGTCATGACGGTTTCCTCCCAGTGGCAGTCTTCGCTAGGCCGAGGCTTAGCACGTCTGCCCCGTATGTGCGCGGCGTGCGTACTCAAGCCCCGATGGCTACATGGGACGCGCCGGCCCGCCAGGCTGTACCCCCGTGACGTCCTGACGCACTGGGCGCGCCCCATGCAGCCGTCCCGACGCCTGCCTGTGTAATCCCCCACAGGCGCCGGGACGGTCCCCCAGCATCCACCCCACACTGACCCTCGCCGGGCTCTCCCCTTCCCGGAAGCGTCACTAAGAAGAGGGGGTGGGGGCGGCGTCTGATACACCCGGCCGAAGATTTTTTTCGGATCGTCCCGGCGCCCCCCGCCGACGCGCGATCGGGCCGAACCGCGCCGTCACGGGCAGCACACCCGCCGTTTACTTCCAGGGTCTTGTGACGGATAGGGGTATCGGCGCTATGGTTAGGCTTGCCTAAGTTCAGCGAGCGCCGCGATTCGGGCGCCAGGCATTGAACCGATCGCCGTCGGTATCCGTACTAAGCCACCGATACCCACTCATTGCCGACTTCGAGGGACCGAGGATCTGCCCGACATGTGGAATGACGCGTTCCCCAGCTTTTTGATCGGTCTGCGCGAGGGCCTCGAGGCCGGGCTGATCGTCTCGATTCTGATCGCCACGCTGGTGCGTGCCGGCCAACGTTCCCGGCTCGGCTCGATCTGGGCCGGTGTGGGCGCCGCTGTCGCGCTCAGCCTGTCCTTCGCGGCCGTGCTCACCTTCACCGCCGCGGACCTGCCGACCGGCGGCCAGGACATCTTCGGCGGAATCCTCTCGCTGGTCGCGGTCACGTTCGTCACCGCGATGGTGTTCTGGATGCGCCGCTCGGCCCGCGAGTTCTCCGGGGACATCAAGACCCGGGTGAACGAGGCGCTGGCCAAGAGCGGGGCGGTGCTCGCGGTCACCGCGTTCATCGCGGTCGCCCGGGAGGGCCTGGAGACCTCGCTGTTCCTGTGGACCACGGCCAAGTCGGCCGGCGAGTCGCAGGGCCCGATGATCGGCGCCGCGGTCGGCCTCGTGCTCGCCGTGGTGGCCTGCTGGGCGCTGTACCGGCGGGTGCTGAAGATCAACCTGACCAAGTTCTTCTCGGTCACCGGCGCGGTCCTGATCGTCATCGCGGCCGGCGTGCTCGCCTACGGCCTCGGCGACCTGCAGGAGAGCGGCTGGATCCCGGGCCACACGGCGTACGCCTTCAACCTCACCTCGATCGACTCCGGGTCCTGGTACGCCACGCTGATCGCCGGCACGCTTAACCTGACGCCCGCGATGAGCTGGCTGCAGGTGATCGGATACGTGCTCTACCTGCCGATCACCATGTTCCTGTTCGTGCGCGGCATCATCCAGTCCGGCAAGGCCGCGCCGGCCCCGGCGGCCGCCGCCCCGGCCACGCCCGCGGTGCCGCTCACCAAGGCGCAGCAGCGCGTGGCGGCGCGTGTCGCCGACGAGCAGGCGCTCGCCGACCGCATCGCGGCGAAGCGGACGGCGAAGGAGGAGCGCGAAGCGGCCCGGCGGGTGCCGAAGTGGGCCGTGAGCACCTCGATCTTCGCGGTGCCCGCGGTGGGCGCGGTGGCCGCGATCGCGGTGCTGGGCACCAGTTCCACCGCCGCGGCGAGCACCATCACGTCCACCGAGAAGCTGTGCGGGAGCGGCTGGACCAGCCCGTCCGCCGGCGCGCAGACCTTCACCCTGAGCAACAGCGGGCACAGCACGGTCGAGGTCTACCTCATCAACCCGACCAACAACGCGGTGTACGGCGAGATCGAGAACCTGGCCCCGGGCACCACGAACCCGATGAAGGTCAGCCTGTCGGCCGGGTCGTACGCGTTCCGCTGCGCCTTCTCCAGCGGCACGGTGCTGAACTCGAAGACTTACACGGTCACCGGCTCGGGCGGCGGCGGCACCGTGGCCGGCCTCACCCCGGTGACCGACCAGGACCTGCAGCAGCCCGTGGCCGACTACCGCGCCTACGTGCAGCAGCAGCTGCCGGTGCTGATGGCGGACAGCCAGAAGCTGCAGGCCGACCTGGCGCAGGGGAACCTGGCCAAGGCCAAGACCGACTGGCTGACCGCGCACCTCGACTACGAGGGCCTCGGCGCCGCGTACGGCACCTTCGGCGACTTCGACAGCGACATCAACGCGCGGGCCACCGGGCTCGAGAACGGTGTGAACAACACCGACTGGATCGGCTTCCACCGGATCGAGTACGGGCTCTGGCACGGCCAGTCCGCCGCCGAGCTCAAGCCGTTCGGCGACAAGCTGATCGCCAGCATCCAGGGTCTGATCAAGGACTTCCCGACCGAGACCACGGACCCGAACGACCTGCCGCTGCGCAGCCACGAGATCCTGGAGAACGCGCTGCAGTTCCAGCTGACCGGGATCGCCGACTACGGCAGCGGCACGGAGCTGGCCACCCTCTCGGCGAACCTGCACGGCACCCAGGTGGTGTTCAGCACGCTCCTCGGCCTGATGCAGACCCGCGACCCGGCGGCCTTGAAGGCCATCAACACCTGGATCCAGACGATGGCCGCCGACCTCAACGCCGCGCACAACCCGGACGGCTCGTGGATGTCGCTGCAGCAGCTGTCCACCGACCAGCGCGCCACGATCAACGGGGACCTGGGCCAGCTGCTCGAGCAGCTGTCCATCGTGCCCGACCTGCTCGAGGAGCGGACGACCGCGTGACGGCCTACGCCCCGACCCGATCCGAGATCCACGCCGCGGCCCACGCGGCCACCGACACCCACACCGGCTTCCGTGACGACAGAGGCATGACGCGATGACTGACGAGAACCTTCCCGAGCCCGAGCAGTCGGCGGTGGCCGGCGCGGCGGAGTCCGTGTCCGCGGAGACCGGCGCCGCAGAGTCCAGCGCCGTCGAAGCCAGCACGAGCGAGTCCAGCGCAGCCGAGACCAGCACCGCCGAGTCCAGTGTCGAATCCGGCACGGTGGAAGCGGTCGCCGCGGAGCCGACTGTTGCAGAGCCGAGCGCAGCGGCGCCGAGCGCTGCGGAATCGAGCGTTGCGGCGCCGAGCGCCGAGGCGGTCGCGGCCATGGTGGCCTCGAGCGACGGCACCGGCTCCTGCCCGTTCGCCAGCCTGGCCGACGGCCCGCACGGGCACGGTGACGGCACCCAGGATCTGCACCAGGCCCTGCGCCGCCGCTCGTTCCTGCGCGGCGCGGCGGTCGGCGCGGTCGGCGCCGCCGCGGTCACCGCGGGCGCCTTCGGCACCGCGCAGGCCGTGTCCACCGACAACTCCGGCTCGACGAGCACGGGCAGCGGGCGCACGATCGCGTTCCACGGCGCGAACCAGTCCGGGATCCTGACCTCCCCGCAGAACGCGGCCACCTTCGTGTCCTTCAACGTGATCGCCACGGACAAGGCCGCGCTGCAGCAGATGTTCAAGACCCTGACGGACCGGGCCCGCTTCCTGACCGCGGGCGGCACCCCGCCCGAGCTGGGCGTGGCTTCCCCGCCGTCGGACAGCGCCATCCTCGGCCCGGTGGTGGTGCCGGACGGCCTGACCATCACCGTGGGTGTCGGCGCTTCGCTGTTCGACGACCGCTACGGCCTGGCCGCGCTGAAGCCGGCGAAGCTGTCGAAGATGCCCGCGTTCCCGAACGACAACATGGTCAACTCGACCGAGATGCACGGCGACCTGTCCATACAGATCTGCGCCGACACCAAGGACACGGTGATGCACGCGCTGCGCGACATCGCCAAGCACACCCGCGAGTGGCTCCAGCTGAACTGGAAGGGCGACGGTTTCCAGTCGCCCTCCCGGCCCTCCGGCGCGGGGCGCAACCAGCTGGGCTTCAAGGACGGCATCGCCAACCCGGACGTGACCTCGGCGACCGAGACGGCCGCGCTGATCTGGGCGCACGGCGGCTCGAACGGCGAGCCCTCCTGGGCCGACGGCGGCTCGTACCAGGTGATCCGGATCATCAGGCAGCTGGTCGAGTTCTGGGACCGGGTCTCGCTCAACGAGCAGGAGAACATGTTCGGGCGGCGGCGGGACACCGGCGCCCCGCTGTCCGGGACCAAGGAGACCGACATCCCGGCCTACGCGAACGACCCGGACGGCAAGGTCATCCCGCTGGACGCGCACATCCGGCTGGCCAACCCGCGCACGACCAAGACCGACCGTCAGCGCATCCTGCGTCGCGGCTACAACTACGACCGCGGCGTGGACGTCAACGGCAACCTGGACGTCGGCCTGATGTTCGCGGCCTACAACCAGGACGTCGTGCGGCAGTTCGAGGCGGTGCAGACCCGGTTGATCGACGAGCCGCTGGTGGACTACATCTCGCCGACCGGCGGAGGCTATTTCTTCGCCGTGCCCGGGGTGAAGAACGCCTCGGACTACTTCGCCTCGGGGCTGTTCGCCTGACCCGGGCCCGGATCGGCCCGACCCGACCCGACCCGACCCGGCCTGGCCTGGTTCCGCGCTGAACCAGGCCCCTGAGACCCGCCGCGGCGCGCGACCCGCCGTGGCGACCACAGCGGCCCCGCCCTACTGTCCTTGGGCGGGGCCGCTGTGTTGTCGTAGAACGCGGTGTTGTCGTAAAACGCTGATAAACGGGTCCACGAACACGGAACGGCCCCGGTGCGTACACCGGGGCCGTCCACGTCACTACACGTCAGATCCGCGCACTACTCCGACTTGCGGCGCCGGGTGCCGAAGACGATCTCGTCCCAGGACGGCACGGTCGCCCGCTTGCCCGGGGTCACGCCGTCGTTCACCGCCTGCTGGTCGGTCTGGCCGCGCAGCCGGTCCTTGTGCGGCCCCACAGGGCCGAACAGGGCGTCCGAGTACGCCGAGCCCGCCCCGGCCTGCCGCTGCCGCGCAGCGGGCTCCTGGTCGGCCGCAGGGGCTGCCGGAGCAGCCGTCGGGGTGGCTGCCGCCGCGACCGGTCGCAGCGGGGTGACCACGGAGTCGCCGGAGCCGCCCGAGGACGGGCCGACCGACGCCGCGGACGGACGCTGCCCGTGCCAGGTCGGCAGGGGAGTGACCGAGCTCTGCCGCCCGGCCGGCTGCCCGAACTCGCCGCTGCCGCCCGCCGCGGCCGGAAGCCTCGGCTGGCGCGGGGTGAACGGGAAGGCGTTCTCGGCGGCCACGTCGCTGGACAGCAGCCGCGACTCGTCGTCGGCCGGGGTGACCAGCCGGCGCGGCGGGTCGAAGGCCCAGACCGCCTCGTAGGGCAGCCCGCCGATCCGGAAGGCCAGCCGTACGGTCCAGACACCGTCGTCGCGCCGCCACGAGTCCCACTGCGCCGAGTCGTGGTCCGGCTCGCGCTGGGCCAGCCGCTCGCGCACCACGTCGCCCAGCTTCGGGCCGTGCGTCTCGCCGGCCCGGCGCACCTGGGTGTTCTGCGCCCGCTCGGCCATGAACGCCCGCTCGGCCAGCACCGGACCCTCGAAGCGGCGCACCCGCTCCAGCGGGATGCCCGCCAGATCGGCCACCTGCTCGGCGGTCTGCCCGCTGCGGATCCGCGTCTGGATGTCCCGGGGGCGCAGCTGCGCGTCCAGTTCTATCTCGATCTGGCCGAGCCGCGCCCGGTCCCCGCGCACCGCGGCGCGCAGCCGGTCGTCGATGGCGACGAAGAACTCCTGGCCGTCCGGGGCACGCAGCACCAGACGGTCGCCGTCGCCGGTGACCGCCATCACTCGCAGTTCGGTCATGAGACCTCCTGGGTGGTGCCGCTGCTGGACGTAGTACCGAGTGTGACGCGCCGATCTGTGGTTGGGGAAGATGCCACGCCCGTTCGGCGCAACGCGCCGGAGCGCGTGGTACTCGATCGAGCGACCGCCGTCCGGGCAGCGCGGAACTCGAGTCCGTCCTGCCTGATCCAAGCGGTCATTCTCGTTATCCCCCCTGACGCTCCCGGAAACCTCGGCCGCGGCCTTCTTCGGTGCAACTCGTCCGTCAGGTCCACCGTATCAGCGCGCACAGCCTGAACGGAGTCCCAACGCGGCACCGGATGAAGTAATCCCGGCCCCGGCGGCGGGATCCGCTATTGCGGTCGTCGACGGGACCGAATGCCCGTGAATACAACTGTAGCGAAGGGTGTGCGGCGGACACACTTGGAATGATTCGGTCAACGGCTGTGCCGACTTGAGAAGATGTGGACGTGCATCCCAACGCTCTGCATCTGCCGGTCCTGTTCGACCTGCTCGGCGTTTTCAGCGCGGCCGCCGCCGGCGCGCTGACCGGGATCCGCAAAGGTCTGGACCTGGTCGGCATCGTGGTGCTCGGCGCGGTGACCGGCCTGGGCGGCGGGGCGGTGCGCGACGTGCTGATCGGCGCCGACCCGCCCGCGTTCCTCACCGACTGGCGGTATCTGACCACTGCGACGCTCGCCGCCGCGGCGGTGGTCGCGGTGGAGTACGGGCTGTTCTCGGTCGGCGCCCTGGTGCGCGATCGCGTCCGCCTGGCCACGGCGTATCTGATGGTGGATTCGCTGACCCTGGGCTGCTTCGCGGTCTCCGGCACCGGCAAGGCCCTGCAGTACGGACTGGCCTCCGCGCCGGCCGTGTTGCTCGGCGTGGTGACCGCGGTCGGCGGGGGAGTGATCCGGGACATCCTGATCGCCGAGGTGCCCACCGTGCTGCGCCGCGAGTTCTACGCCATCCCGGCCGCGATCGGCTCGCTGATCATCGTGCTGGCCGCGCAACTGGAGCCGGCCGCCGCCCCGCTCGCCTTCGTCGCCGCGGGGGCCACCGCCGCGCTGCGTCTGGTCGCGGTGCGCCGCGACTGGCACGCGAACCTGCCGCGGCCCAGGCGTTGACTCCGTTTCAAGCCACCGGGTTGATGCGCTCCGGCTGACCCGATGACCCAGGATACTGACATAACCGGGATGTTCGTGCGTCAGGCCGGAAATCGCCGCAATCCGCCGTTCTTTAGAACACCCGTGCGATAAATCGGCGGCCAGGGCGACGGCGGGTGGCGCGGCGGCCATTCCCCTGATTCAGAACGCGGATAACCCGGCCCGTTCCGCCGGAATCGGACCGGGCCTATCGCGCCAATTCCCGGTTGCCCCGCGCGCCCCGGGTCCGGCGGATTAGAGCGAGAGCGCGGTGATCTCGCCGTCCCGGTCGAAGAAGCAGCGGCCGAGGTCCACGTAGTCCGCCCCGCGCGGGCCGTGGATGTGGATGCCGGTGAACACCGCGACGTCGGCCGGGACGTCGTCGTCGCGCAGCACCTTGACGACCGAGTCGCTGTCCAGGTCGATCAGGTCCCGGGTGATCCGGGTGATCGCCAGCAGGTCGGTGTCGAACGGGTCGGCGATACGCGGGGCGATCCGCTCGCGCAGCCGGGACTGCTCGGGGTCGTACTTGTCGAGGTACGGGTAGTCCGAGGTGTGCACGTCGCCGCCGGCCAGCTCGTCGTGCAGGGCCATCAGGGCGCCGCAGGTGTGGGAGGCGCCCGGTATCCCCGGCCGCTCGCAGTTCCCGATCGTCCCGGTGTCGTCCACGCCCACATGGGTGAGTCCGAACAGGACGAAGGTGCGTCGGCCGTTTACGAGCGGGGCGTGTGAGCGGGCCGCGGCGATACCCGTTCGGCCCAGCGTGAGCAGCCCGGCCAGTCCCGCCATGTTGAAGGCCGGGCCCCAGGCCCGCTGCAGCTCGGCGGTCAGCGCGAAGGCCAGCTCGTCCCGGCAGGTCGCGATCAGCGGCAGCGCCGAGCCGCGGTGCACCCCGTGCGCCTGCAGCGAGTTCTGGGTGGAGTTGACGAACTGGTTGGCCGGGATCGCGGCCGGGAAGTCGCGGGCCAGGGTGGTGGTGAAGCTCACGGTGGTGCCCCCCGTTCACGGTCGGGACGTACACAGGTTCACGGTCGATCGGCAGGCCGATGGTCGCACAGACTTTGTTACGGCGCCGTTGCCGAGTCCGGCTTGAGCCGCGCTGAAGGGGCGGGGCTAAGATGAGGTATCTTGACGTCGAGATAATCAGCGGCCAGTGAATTGGAGACCCCGCGATGTCAGCGAACAGCGCGACCGACAGCTTCGGAGCCCGTGCGCAGTTGAGCGTCGGCGACGCGTCCTACGAGATCTTCCGGCTCGACGCGGTGCCGGGGGCGCAGCGGCTGCCCTACTCGCTCAAGGTGCTCCTGGAGAATCTGCTGCGCACCGAGGACGGCGCGAACATCACCGCCGACCACATCCGCGCGCTGGCCGGCTGGGACCCGGCGGCCGAGCCGGACACCGAGATCCAGTTCACCCCGGCCCGGGTCATCATGCAGGACTTCACCGGCGTGCCCTGCGTCGTGGACCTCGCCACCATGCGCGAGGCCGTGGTGGCGCTCGGCGGCGACCCGGCGAAGGTCAACCCGCTGGCTCCGGCCGAGCTGGTGATCGACCACTCCGTCATCGCGGACGTCTTCGGCACCCCGGACGCGTTCACCAAGAACGTCGACATCGAGTACGAGCGCAACCAGGAGCGCTACCGCTTCCTGCGCTGGGGCCAGACCGCCTTCGACGAGTTCAAGGTGGTCCCGCCCGGCACCGGCATCGTGCACCAGGTCAACATCGAGCACCTCGCGCGCGTGGTCATGGACCGCGGGGGGCGCGCCTACCCGGACACCGTCGTGGGCACCGACTCGCACACCACCATGGTCAACGGCCTCGGCGTGCTGGGCTGGGGCGTCGGCGGCATCGAGGCCGAGGCGGCGCTGCTCGGCCAGCCGGTCTCGATGCTCATCCCGCGCGTGGTCGGCTTCAAGCTGACCGGGGAGCTGCCGGCCGGTGCCACCGCCACCGACCTGGTGCTCACCATCACCGAGATCCTGCGCAGGCACGGCGTGGTCGGCAAGTTCGTCGAGTTCTACGGCGAGGGCGTCACCGCGGTGCCGCTGGCCAACCGGGCCACCATCGGCAACATGAGCCCCGAGTTCGGCTCCACCTGCGCGATCTTCCCGATCGACCAGGAGACGGTGAACTACCTCACGCTGACCGGCCGCAGCGCGCAGCAGCTGGCCCTGGTCGAGGCCTACGCCAAGGAGCAGGGCCTCTGGCACGACCCGTCGCACGAGCCGAAGTACTCCGAGTACGTCGAGCTGGACCTGTCCACCGTCGTGCCCTCCATCGCCGGGCCGAAGCGCCCGCAGGACCGGGTGATCCTGACCGAGGCCAAGTCCAGGTTCCGCACCGCCGTGCGCGACTACGTCAAGGACGCCGACGAGTCCGGCCTCGAGTCCTTCCCGGCCTCCGACTCCCCGGCCGCCGCGAACGGGATCTCCAAGCCGGTCAAGGTCTCCGCGCCCGACGGGGCCGAGTTCGAGATCGACCACGGCGCGGTGGTGATCGCCTCGATCACCTCCTGCACCAACACCTCCAACCCCTCGGTGATGCTCGGCGCCGCGCTGCTGGCCAAGAAGGCGGTGGAGAAGGGCCTGCACGCCAAGCCCTGGGTCAAGACCACGCTGGCTCCCGGCTCCAAGGTCGTCACCGACTACTACGACCGCGCCGGCCTGACCCCGTACCTGGACAAGCTCGGCTTCAACCTGGTCGGCTACGGCTGCACCACCTGCATCGGCAACTCCGGCCCGCTGCCCGAGCACGTCTCGGCGGCGGTCAACGCGGCCGACCTGGCGGTGTCCGCGGTGCTCTCCGGCAACCGCAACTTCGAGGGCCGGATCAACCCGGACGTCAAGATGAACTACCTGGCCTCGCCGCCGCTGGTGATCGCCTACGCCATCGCCGGCACCATGGACTTCGACTTCGAGCACGACGCGCTCGGCGTGGACCAGGACGGCAAGGCGGTCTACCTCAGGGACCTCTGGCCCACTCCGGCCGAGATCCAGCAGGTCATCGGCACGGCGATCTCGGCCGAGATGTTCGCACACGACTACGCCGACGTGTTCGCCGGCGACGAGCGCTGGAAGTCGCTGCCGACCCCGACCGGCAACATCTTCGAGTGGGACGCCGACTCGACCTACGTGCGCAGGCCCCCGTACTTCGAGGGTATGCCCGAAAACCCGGCCCCGGTGCAGGACATCGCCGGCGCGCGGGTGCTGGCCAAGCTCGGCGACTCGGTCACCACCGACCACATCTCCCCGGCGGGCAACATCAAGGCCGACTCGCCTGCAGGCAGGTACCTGGCCGAGCACGGCGTGCAGCGCCGCGACTTCAACTCCTACGGCTCCCGGCGCGGCAACCACGAGGTGATGATCCGCGGCACCTTCGCCAACATCCGGCTGCGCAACCAATTGTTGGACGGCGTCGAGGGCGGCTTCACCAAGAACCTCCTCACTGGCGCGCAGACGACCATCTACGAGGCCTCCGCGGCCTACCAGGAGGCTGGCGTCCCGCTGGTCGTGCTGGCGGGCAAGGAGTACGGCTCCGGCTCCTCGCGGGACTGGGCGGCCAAGGGCACCGCGCTGCTCGGCGTGCGGGCCGTCATCGCCGAGTCCTACGAGCGGATCCACCGGTCGAACCTGATCGGCATGGGCGTGCTGCCGCTGCAGTACCCGGCCGGGCAGAGCGCGGCCTCGCTCGGCCTGACCTGCGAGGAGGAGTTCTCCATCACCGGCATCACGGCCCTGAACGACGGCGGCAGCCCGCGCACGGTCAAGGTGAAGGCCGGAGACGTCGAGTTCGACGCGGTCGTGCGCATCGACACCCCCGGAGAGGCCGACTACTACCGCAACGGCGGAATTATGCAGTACGTGCTGCGGAACCTGATCAAGGCCTGACCTGCGATCAGGGGTTGGCCGCGGCCCGGCCGCGCCCGAAACAGTGGTCTGATACATCATGGGGCCCGTGCCCGCCCGCCCGGGGCGGACACGGGCCTTCTTGATCCGCGGGTTCCGGAAAACGAGGGTTTTCCCGCTATCCCGACCCGTCTACGGCTCGGTAACTTTTCCCTCGTCCCAGGCACTGCCTGGTAGACCCCTTATTCGTACACCTGCCGCGGCGGCTGCCGCCTCGCGGCGCGGTGTGTGGCGACGCCCCGTACAGCCAAGGGCGTGACCCGGCCGGTGCGCGAGACACAATCCCGCGCACCGGCCGTGTCTTTATCGCTCTCCCGGGGATTGTTGCCGCCAACAGCTAATCTCGGTACCAACCCGTGTGTATACGGTCAGCCTGGGCGGATCCGACACCCGCATGGCCGAAACCGGGTTCGGGAACGAGCCGCCGACCCGTCGCGCGCGACGCGCGGGGCGCCTCGACAACGAATCCCACCGTCCGCGCCCCGGTACCACCCTGATGGCGATCGGGTTTCGGCCCGGTAACGGACTTCCGGCGCACGAGGGTTCCGATCTCGATTCGGCTACGTACGGAGCCTGCTTCCCCGCGCTGTCGAACGCTCTCGCCTCCCCGTTCGAATTGTTGCGGGAGCCATCGTGAATTCTGTTCATGAGCACGTCGTCGGGTAGACCACTGGTACCGGAGCCGACATATTGGACTAGACCACGCCCGAAATGTCGGGTTCTATGTGAACGCTGTGTATCCTGCGACTGCGGAACGCGTTTCCCAATCGTTACTCCGTTCAACAAAATCCCCCAGCCGACCTCTTCACAACCTGGGTCGGACGGAATACGTTGCCGGTCACAACATTCCTTGAACGCCGAGCCACCGGGCACTGTTGCCACCGGGCCGGCACTGAGAAAGGACCAAAGCGCGATGATGCGTAAGGCCGTCCTCACCGCCACCGTCGGCGCCGCTGCTCTGGCGCTCGGCGTTAGCGCGTGTTCCAGCTCCAAGTCCCCCAGTACCACTTCTTCGAGCACCTCCTCGGCCAAGCCGAAGATCGGTGTGATTCTGCCGGAGACCGCCACCTCCGCCCGCTGGGAAGGCGCCGACCACCCCGCGATCCTGGCCGAGTGCGCGAAGAAGAACCTCGACTGCGACGTCCAGAACGCCCAGGGCAGCGACGCGCAGGAGAAGACCATCGCGGACACGATGATCAAGTCCGAGCACGTGCAGGTCCTCCTGCTCGCCAGCACCACCCCGACCACCGGCGCGGCCGTCACCACCGAGGCCCACGCCGCCGGCGTCAAGGTCATCGACTACGACCGGCTGAACCCGGGCTCGAAGCCGGACTACTACGTCTCCTTCGACAACGTGACCGTCGGCAAGCAGCAGGGCGCCGCGCTGGTTGCCGCCGTCGCCGCCGCGAAGATCACCAACCCCGACGTCGCGATCCTCGACGGCGCCCCGACCGACAACAACGCCACCCTGTTCAACCAGGGCTACATGTCGGTCCTGACCCCGCTGATCACGGCCAACACCTGGAAGAAGTCCGCCGAGCAGGCCATCGCCGGCTGGGTCAACACCACCGCGGGCACCACGTTCACCTCGATGTACAACAGCGACCACAACATCAACGTGGTCATGGTGGCCAACGACGGCATGGCCGGCGCGGTCATCGCCGACCTGAAGAACCTCGGCATCGCCGGCAAGGTCGTGGTCTCCGGCCAGGACGCCACCGCCGCCGGCCTGCAGAACATCATGGACGGCACCCAGTCCTTCACCATCTACAAGCCGTCCACCCAGGAGGCCGTCCCGGCCGTGGACCTCGCCGCCGAGCTGGCCGCGGGCACCACGCCGACCGAGACCTTCGCCACGGTGACCGACCCGAGCGACAACTCCTCGGTCAAGTCGCTGCTGGCCACCCCGGTCACCATCACCAAGGACAACATCGACCTGCCGGTCAAGGACAAGTACACCGCCTACACCGACGTGTGCACCGCGGCCTACGCGGCCAAGTGCACCGCGGCCGGTATCACCGCTCCGTAGTAGTTCCCCCCGCAACTTCCCGGTTCCGCGCGGCGGCTCCCGCCTGGGCCTGCGCGCGGAACCGGGAGCTTGTCTTGTACGGACGCGGCTACGGTGGTATCGCGTTGTCACAGTCTCGCAAAACGTAGGCGGGTCGAAGGAGAAGAGGTCGAGGTGAGCGAGAACGAACCGATCCTGCAGCTTCGCGGGATCACCAAGTCGTTCGGCCCCGTCAGTGTGCTGAAAGGTGTGGACTTCGAAGCCCACCTCGGCGAAGTGACGGCACTGGTCGGGGACAACGGCGCGGGCAAGTCCACTCTGGTCAAGTGCATCGGTGGCACCTACTCCATCGACGACGGCGAGTACCTGTTCGAAGGCAGGCAGGCCAAGGTCGGCGGCCCGCGCGACTCCGCCGCGATGGGGATCGAGATCGTCTACCAGGACCTGGCCCTGTGCGACAACCTCGACATCGTCCAGAACATGTTCCTCGGCCGCGAGCAGATCAGCAGCGTACGCACCCTGGACGAGCCGTCCATGGAGCGCCTGGCCGGCGAGACCCTCGCCTCGCTCTCGGTCCGCACGGTCAAGTCCGTGCGGCAGAAGGTGGCCAGCCTGTCCGGCGGCCAGCGCCAGACCGTGGCGATCGCCAAGGCCGTGCTGTGGAACTCCAAGGTCGTCATCCTCGACGAGCCGACCGCCGCCCTCGGCGTCGCGCAGACCGCCGAGGTGCTGCGCCTGGTGCGGAACCTGGCCGACAAGGGCCTGGCGGTCATCCTCATCTCGCACAACATGAACGACGTCCTGCAGGTCTCCGACCGGATCGCCGCGCTGTACCTCGGCCAGATGGCCGCGCAGGTCAAGCGTTCCGAGGTCACCCACACCCAGATCGTCGAGCTGATCACCGCCGGGCGCTCTGGCAACCTCGGGCTCCCGCTCGCCACGACCCTCAGCACGAATGGAGCAGCGGCATGAGTGAGTCGCTGACCGACAGCCGCGCGGACGCCGCCCCTGTCATCTCCGCCGCGGTGCCGCGCACCTTCGGCGAGTCCTTCAACAACTACCGGCAGCGGCTGAGCACCGGCGAGATCGGCTCGCTGCCCGCGGTCATCGGCATCGTGCTGCTGCTGGCGATCTTCTCCGTCGCCCAGAGCGGCTTCCTCACCCTCTCCAGCTTCGTCTCGATCCTGCAGGAGTCGGCGCCGACGATCACCCTGGCCATGGGGCTGGTGTTCGTACTGCTGCTCGGCGAGATCGACCTGTCCGCGGGCGTGGTCGGCTCCACCGCCGCCTGTTTCGGCGCGATCCTCTCGGTCAAGCACAACCTGGCCTGGCCGATCGCCATCCTCGGCGCGGCCGCGTTCGGTGCGGTTTCCGGCGGGCTGCTCGGCTGGCTGCGCGCCCGCATCGGCATCCCCTCCTTCGTGGTCACCCTCGCCGCGTTCATCTCCTTCCAGGGCGCGCAGATCCTGGTGATCGGCAGCGGTTCCGGCGAGGTCGCGGTCTCCGACAAGGTGATCCTGGCGCTGGACAACGGCCGGCTCTCCCCGGTCTGGGGCTGGATCTACCTGGTGATCGGCGTGGGCGGATACGCCGCGGTCAAGTTCGTGCAGGTGGCCTCGCGCCGCCGGCAGGGCCTGGCCATCGAGCCGTCCAGCGTGCTGTTCGTGCGCATCGCGGCCCTCGCCATCGGGGGCGCGGTCTTCGTCTACCTGTGCAACGTCGACCAGGCGCTGGACTGGCAGCAGCGCGAGGGGATCCACATCCGCGGCGTCCCGTGGGTGGCCCCGATCATCGCGGGCTTCCTGGTCATCCTGACCTTCATGCTGGGCAAGACCCGCTACGGCCGGCACGTCTACGCGGTCGGCGGCAACGACGAGGCGGCCCGCCGCGCCGGTATCCCGGTCCGGCTGATCCGCACCTCGGTGTTCGTCATCTGCTCGACCATGGCGGCGGTCTCCGGGCTCTTCCTGGCCTCCCAGCTCAACGGCGTCAACACCCAGGAGGGCGGGGGCAACACCCTGCTGCTCGCGGTGGCGGCGGCGGTCATCGGCGGCACCTCGCTGATGGGCGGGCGCGGCCGGGTGGTCGACGCGGTGCTCGGCGGTCTGGCCCTGGCGATCCTGCAGTACGGGATGAGCGACCTGATCAAGGGCGGCAACAGCGCGGCCTATCAGTACATCATCACCGGCATCGTGCTGCTGCTCGCCGCCGCGGTCGACGCGCTGTCCCGGCACTCGGGGCGGGCGACGAGTTAGGCGGGCGATTCCGGGACCTGTGGGTGGCACGCCAGACGCGTCGGACGGGAGGCCGAACGGTCATGACTGAGAGGCACTGTCTTGCCTGAACGCCGCACCTCAGCCATGTCGGCCGGACCGGCCGGGGCCACCCAGGACGAGGTGCGCCGCCACAACGTCTCGACGCTGCTGAGATACGTCCACGTACACGGCCCCACCTCGCGCGCGGAACTGACCGCCGCGATGCAGCTCAACCGCTCGACGATCGGCGCGCTGACGGCCGATCTGACCAATGCCGGCCTCGTGCGCGAAGAGCTTCCCGCGCGCGGGGCCGGGGCGGGGGCCGGCCGGCCCTCGCTGGTGGTGGTGCCGCGCTCGGAGCGGGTGTACGTGCTCGCCTTCGACATCGGCGTGGACTACCTGATCGCCGCCCGAGTCGGGCTCGGCGGCGCGATCCTGGACCGGCGCGAGCTCTACCGGCCGCGCGGCGACTACGCCCTCGACGACGTCGCCGCGCACCTGGGCCGGTTCACCGGCGAGATGCTCAGCCGGGCCGCCGCCGACGCCGTGTGCGTGGGCATCGGCGCGGCCATCGCCGGAGTGGTGCGCGACGCCGACGGCCTGGTCCGCTTCGCCCCCAACCTGGGCTGGGTGGACGCGCCGCTCGGCCAGACCCTGGCCACGGTCCTGGCCCACCACGGCATCCACGCCCCGGTCGCGGTCGGCAACGACGCGGACCTCGGTGCGCTGGCCGAGCACGTGCGCGGAGCCGCCGCCGGGGCCACCGACGCGGTCTACCTGACCGGCGAGGTCGGCGTCGGCGCGGGCATCATCGTCGGCGGCGAACCGCTGCGCGGGGCGGGCGGCTACGGCGGCGAGCTCGGCCACATGGTGGTCAACCCGGCCGGCCGGCTGTGCCGCTGCGGCGCGCGCGGCTGCTGGGAGACCGAGATCGGCGAGAAGGCCATCCTGGACGCCGCAGGGCACCCGGACGGCCCGCGCTCCACCGTGCCGGCCGTGGTGGCCGCCGCGGCGGGCGGAGACCCGCGGGCGGCCGCCGCGATCCGCCACGTGGGCGAATGGCTCGGCATCGGGGTCGGCAACCTGGTGAACATCTTCAACCCCGAGGTGGTCGTCTTCGGGGGACTGCTGCGCGACATCCTGCCCGCGGTGGAGCAGCAGCTGCGCACCACGCTGCGCACCTCCGGCCTGGTCGCCCCGCGCGAGCAGGTGCGCCTGATGGCCCCGGGACTGGGCCCGGACTCGACCCTGGTGGGCGCGGCCGAGCGGGCCTTCGCGCCGCTGCTCAACGACCCGCCGGGCGCGCTGGCCCCGCTGCTCGCGGCCGCCGCGACCCCGCCTGCCGACGCCTGGTAGGGCATCATCAGGGGGCTGTTCACAACCTGCCCGGACCTGATTGTTCGGTGCAGGCCATCGGATGAACGGGCTCGCGTCGGGGCCCGGTGAAGATCATGTGTAGGCCGTCCGGGGCGCCCGGTCCACGACCGCTCGGCGATTAGACTCGGAGCCTCGTCCCATCAGCCGGGCCGTCCGCGAGCGCCGGCGATCAGGTTGGGGAACGATGAAAGCCGGGCTTCGCCACTCGGGGAACCGTCGAGAGCCATCTAGGAGGCACCTGTGCCGTCGCCGGGGAGTTCGAACGTAGAGACTTCTGATGCAGGGACGCAGGTCGGCGCGGAGACGCTGCTGAGCACCGTGCACCACCCGCGGGACCTGGACCGGTTCGACCACGCGCAGCTCGGACAGCTCGCGCGGGAGATCCGGGAGTTCCTGATCGAGAAGGTCACCCGGACCGGCGGGCACCTCGGCCCCAACCTCGGCGTGGTCGAGCTGACCCTGGCGCTGCACCGGGTCTTCGACTCCCCCCGCGACACCATTGTCTGGGACACCGGGCACCAGGCGTACGTGCACAAGATCATCACCGGCCGGCACGACTTCGGGAAGCTGCGCCAGGAGGGCGGGGTCTCCGGCTACCCGTCCCGGGCCGAGTCCGACCACGACGTCGTCGAGAACTCGCACGCCTCGACCGCGCTGTCCTACGCCGACGGCATCGCCAAGGCCTACCAGGTGCGCGGGCAGACCGACCGGCGGGTCGTCGGCGTCATCGGGGACGGCGCGCTGACCGGCGGCATGGCCTGGGAGGCGCTCAACAACATCGCCTGCGCCCAGGACCGCCCGGTCGTCATCGTGGTCAACGACAACGAGCGCTCCTACTCGCCCACCATCGGCGGACTGGCCGACCATCTGGCCACCCTGCGCACCACGCAGGGCTACGAGAAGTTCCTGTCCTGGGGCAAGCGCACGCTGCCCAAGGCCCCGGTGGTCGGCCGCTCGATCTACGAGACCCTGCACGGGATGAAGAAGGGCATCAAGGACATCGTCGCCCCGCAGGGCATGTTCGAGGACCTGGGCCTGAAGTACATCGGCCCGATCGACGGACACGACGTCGAAGAGGTCGAATCCGCGCTGCGCCGGGCCAAGGGCTTCGGCGGCCCGGTCATCGTGCACTGCATCACCCGCAAAGGTGAGGGCTACCAGCCCGCCCTGGACGACGAGGCCGACCACTTCCACGGCATCGGCGTCATCAACGCGGAGACCGGCCTGCCGTACCAGGTGCAGGGCACCTCGTGGACCGACGTGTTCGCCGACGAGATGGTCAAGGTCGGCAACGACCGGCCGGACGTCGTCGCCATCACCGCCGCGATGCTGCACCCGGTCGGGCTGCACAAGTTCGCCAAGCAGTACCCGGACCGGATCTTCGACGTCGGCATCGCCGAGCAGCACGCCGCGACCTCCGCCGCCGGGCTGGCCTTCGGCGGCCTGCACCCGGTGGTCGCCGTCTACGCGACCTTCCTCAACCGCTGCTTCGACCAGGTCCTGATGGACTGCGCGCTGCACAAGGCCGGGGTAACTTTCGTGCTCGACCGGGCCGGGGTGACCGGCGACGACGGGGCGAGCCACAACGGCATGTGGGACCTGTCGATCCTTCAGGTCGTCCCAGGGCTGCGCATCGCAGCGCCGCGCGACCCCGGCCAGGTGCGCGCCCAGCTGCGCGAGGCCCTCGAGGTGGACGACGCGCCGACCGTGGTGCGCTTCTCCAAGGGCGCCGCCGGACCGGAGATCGAGGCCGTGGACCGGCTCGGCACGATGGACCTGCTGCGCGCCCCCGGCGGTGTCGACGGAAAGCCCGGCGCGGACGTGCTGATCGTGACCGCCGGCCCGATGGCTGCTCAGGGCCTGGCCGCAGCGGAACTGCTGGCCGCCGAGGGCATTGAGGCGACGGTGGTGGACCCGCGCTGGGTCAAGCCGTTGGACCCGGCCCTGGTCGAGCTGGCCCGCGGCCACCGCGCCGTGGTCACCATCGAGGACAACGGTCGGACCGGCGGGGTCGGCTCGGCGGTGAGCCAGGCGCTGCAGGACGCGGGGATCACGCTGCCGGTACGGATCCTGGGCATCCCGCGCGAGTTCCTCGACCACGCCAAGCGCCCGGCCATCCTGGAGCGGCTCGGCCTGACCGGTGAGGGTGTCGCCGCGGCCGCGAGGGCCGCGCTAAGCTAACGCCGACCTGAATGTTCGTCATGGCCTGATTTATCCGTCTCTGGGGCACGTTGTCGCACGGGGACGGATCGTCGCCTCGCCATGCCGTGCCGTCACCGGCCCACTGAAGGAATCGGCAGTTCGTGGACCCCATCAGTGCAGGAACTGACGTACCGCCCGCGACCGTCGTCATCGGTGCGGGGCCCGCGGGCCTGACCGCCGCGCACGACCTGACGAAGCACGGCCTCCCGGTCCGCGTCTTCGAGGCCGAGGGCGTGGTCGGCGGCATCTCGCAGACCGTGGAGCGGGACGGGTGGCGCTTCGACATCGGCGGCCACCGCTTCTTCACGAAGGTCGCCGCGGTCGAGCGGCTCTGGCACGAGATCCTGCCGGACGAGGACTTCCTGCTGCGGCCCCGGATGAGCCGGATCCACTACCGCGGCAAGCTGTTCGACTACCCGCTCAAGGCCGGCAACGCGCTCAGCGGCCTCGGCCTGGTCGAGGCGGTCCGCTGCGTCTCCTCGTACGCCTGGGCGCGGGTCAACCCGCCCAAGGACCAGTCGCACCTCGACGCCTGGGTGACCGCCCGCTTCGGCAAGCGGCTGTTCTCGATCTTCTTCAAGACCTACACCGAGAAGGTGTGGGGGATGAGCACCGCGGAGCTGCCCGCGGACTGGGCCGCGCAGCGTATCAAGAACCTGTCTTTGATGGGGGCGATCAAGAACGCGGTGCTGCCCCGGCGCAACCAGAAGGAGATCACCAGCCTCATCGAGGAGTTCCAGTACCCGAAGTACGGCCCCGGCATGATGTGGGAGCGGTGTACGGAGCAGGTCCGGGCCCGCGGTGGCACGGTCGAGCTGGGCACCTCGGTGGACCGGGTCTCCTGGGAGCCCGGCCGCGGCGCGGTCGCCGTCACGGTGACCGGCCCGGACGGCGAATCCACCCGGGTCCCGGCCGACCACGTGGTCTCCTCCACGCCGATCTCCGCGCTGGTGCGCGCGATGGACCCGCCCGCCCCGGCCGAGGTGCTCGCCGCGGCGGACGACCTGCGCTACCGGGACTTCCTGACCGTCGCGCTGGTGGTGCCGCAGGAGGCCGGGTTCCCGGACAACTGGATCTACATCCACACCCCGGGCGTCAGGGTCGGCCGGATCCAGAACTTCGGCTCCTGGTCGCCGTTCCTGGTCAAGGACGGGCGCACCTGCCTGGGTCTGGAGTACTTCGTCAACGAGGGCGACGAGTTGTGGAGCGCCTCGGACGAGGAGCTGGTCGCGCTCGCCTCGGCCGAACTGGAGCGGCTCGGGCTGCTCGGGCCGGGGATAGTCGAGGTCGGCTACGTGGTGCGGATGCCCAAGGCGTACCCGGTGTACGACGACCGGTACCAGCAGAACCTCGAGGTCATCCGGGCCTGGCTGGCCGAGAACGTGCCGAACGTGCACCCCGTCGGGCGCAACGGCATGCACCGGTACAACAACCAGGACCACTCGATGATGACCGCGCTGCTGACCGCGGAGAACATCCGCACCGGCTCCGCGCACGACGTCTGGGCGGTCAACGTCGAGGAGGAGTACCACGAGGAGGGCGGCGACGCCAAGCGCTCCACCCCGGCCGGAACCGGCCGCGACGCGCCCATGATGCCGCGCCCGACCGCGCCGGAGAGCGAGACGAGCGAGGCGGTGTCCGCGTAGCGCGGACAGGGTGACGGTGACGGTGTCCGTTTGAAGCGGACAGGTGTGACCCTGTCTCTCCCCACTCACGGTTCGGCCCCGGCGCTCTGTCCTGAGCGCCGGGGCCGAACCGCGTAGTGCTTGCTCCTGCGTGCCTGCTCCTGCGTGCTTGCTACTGCGGCAGCGAGGCCAGGCCGACCGGCAGGAACCGACGGCCCGTCACCTTCTCGGCCACCCCGGTGCGGTCCAGGTACGGCGTGATGCCGCCGAGGTGGAACGGCCAGCCGGCGCCGAGCACCATGCACAGGTCGATGTCCTGGGCCTCGGCCACGACACCGTCCTTGAGCATCAGGTCGATCTCCTCGGCGATCGCGGTCAGCGCGCGGTCGCGCACCTCCCCGGCCGTGGACGGCTGGTCGCCGAAGGTCAGCAGCGCCTCGACCTCGGGGTCCAGGGTGGTCGTGCCGGGCAGGTAGAAGGCCCGCTTGCCCGCGCCGACCAGCCGCCGGACGTTCTCGGACACGCTGTACCGGTCCGGGAAGGCCGCGTTGAGCGTCTCCGAGACGTGCAGCGCCACGGCCGGGCCGACCAGCTCCATCAGCTGGAACGGCGACATCGGCAGGCCGAGCGGCTCCAGCGCGCCGTCGGCGACGTCCACCGCGGTGCCCTCGTCGAGCACCTCGTTGATGACGCCGAGGAACCTGGTCAGCAGCCGGTTGACCACGAACGCGGGCGCGTCCTTGACCAGCACGCTGGACTTCTTCAGCTGCTTGGCCACCGCGAAGGCGGTGGCCAGCGTCGCGTCGTCGGTCTTCTCGGCGCGCACGATCTCCAGCAGCGGCAGCACCGCGACCGGGTTGAAGAAGTGGAAGCCGACCACCCGCTCGGGGTGCTCCAGCTTCGCCGCCATGTCGGTGATCGACAGCGAGGAGGTGTTGGTGGCCAGGACGCAGTCCGGCCGCACCACCGCCTCCACCTCGGCGAAGACCTGCTGCTTGACGGACAGCTCCTCGAACACGGCCTCGATCACGAAGTCCGCGTCGGCGAAGGCGTCCTTGGTCAGCGAGCCGGAGACCAGGGCCTTGAGCCGGTTGAGCTTGTCGCCGTTCAGCCGGCCCTTGAGCGCCTGGAAGTCGAGCTGCTCGTGGACGTACCTGACGCCCTTGTCCACCCGCTCCTGGTCGATGTCGGTGAGCACCACCGGCACCGTAAGCCGCTGCACGAACAGCAGCGCCAGCTGAGAGGCCATCAGGCCGGCGCCGACGATGCCGACCTTGGTCACCGGCCGGGCCAGCGCCTTGTCCGGGGCCCCGGCCGGCCGCTTGGCCCGCTTCTGCACCAGGTTGAAGGCGTAGATGCCGCTGCGCAGCTCCTCGCTCATGATCCGGTCGGCCAGCGCCTCGTCCTCGGCGGCGAAGCCCTCGTCACGGGAGGCGGTGCGCGCCTTGCCGATCAGGTCCAGCGCCAGGTACGGGGCCGGGGTGGCGCCGTGCACCTTCGAGTCGGCGATCTCCTTGCCGCGCACGAGCGCGGCGTCCCACTCCTCGTCGGAGAACGTCCTGCGCTCGACCGTGATCCCGCCGCGCAGCACGGCCGCGGTCCAGGCCAGCGACTCCTCCAGGAAGTCGGCCGGCTCGAACAGCGCGTCGGCGATGCCGAGCTGGTAGGCCTTGACCGCCTTCAGCTGCCGGTTCTGCGAGAGCGAGTTCTCCAGGATCACGGTCACCGCCGCGTCCGGGCCGATCAGCCGGGGCAGCAACTGGGTGCCGCCCCACCCTGGGACCAGGCCGAGGAAGACCTCGGGCAGCGAGAAGGCTGGAACGCCCGCCGAGATGGTGCGGTAGGTGCAGTGCAGCGCGATCTCCACGCCGCCGCCCATGGCCGCGCCGTTGACGAACGCGAAGGTGGGCACCGGCAGCTCGCCGAAGCGGCGGAACACGTCGTGGCCTGCCTTGCCGATGGCGTAGGCCTGCTCGCGGCCGGTGACCGCCTCGACGCCCTTGAGGTCCGCGCCGACCGCGAAGATGAACGGCTTGCCGGTGACCCCGGCCGCGACGATCCCGCCGGAGGCGGCCAGCGCCGCGACCTGGTCGAGCGCCGCGTTGATGTTCTGCAGCCCGCGCGGGCCGAAGGTGGTCGGCTTGGTGTGGTCCAGGCCGTTGTCCACGGTGATCAGGGCGAACCGGCCCGCCCCGCCGGGCAGGTCGAAGACCCGCACGGGAGCGGAGGTGACCACCTCGTCGGGGAAGGCGTCGGCCGCCTGCTGCGCCAGCTCGGTCACTTGTCGGCTCCTTCGAAGTGGGGGTTCTCCCAGATCACGGTGCCGCCCATGCCGATCCCGATGCACATCGTGGTCAGGCCGTAGCGCACCTCGGGGTGCTCCTCGAACTGCCGGGCCAGCTGGGTCATCAGCCGCACGCCGGAGGAGGCCAGCGGGTGGCCGATCGCGATCGCGCCGCCGTACTGGTTGACCCGCGGGTCGTCGTCGGCGATGCCGTAGTGCTCCAGGAAGGCCAGCACCTGCACGGCGAAGGCCTCGTTGACCTCGAACAGCCCGATCTGATCGATCGTCAGACCGGAGGAGGCCAGCGCCTTCTCGGTGGCCGGGACCGGGCCGTAGCCCATGACCTCCGGCTCGACCCCGACGAAGGCGTAGGAGACCAGCCGCATGGCGACCGGCAGGCCCAGCTCGCGGGCGACGTCCTCGGCCGCGACGATCGAGGCGGTCGCGCCGTCGTTCAGGCCCGCGGCGTTGCCCGCGGTGACCCGGCCGCGCACCCGGAACGGGGTCTTGAGCCCGGCCAGGCCCTCCAGGGTGGTGTCCGGGCGGGGCGGCTCGTCGGCGGTCACGTAGCCCCAGCCGCCGCCCAGCTGCGAGTCGATCGCGTTGCGGGTGGCCACCGGGACCAGGTCGCGCTGGATCTTGCCGTCGGCATAGGCCTTGGCGACCTTGAGCTGCGAGCCCAGCGCGTACGCGTCGACGCGCTCGCGGGTGATGCCCGGGAAGCGGTCGTGCAGGTTCTCCGCCGTCGAGCCCATCACCAGCGCCGAGTCGTCCACCAGCTTCTCGGAGACGAAGCGCGGGTTCGGGTCCACGCCCTCGCCCATCGGGTGCCGGCCCATGTGCTCGACCCCGCCGGCCAGCGCCACGTCGAAGGCGCCGAGGGCGATGCCGCCGGCGACCGAGGTGACGGCGGTCATCGCGCCGGCGCACATCCGGTCGATCGAGTAGCCGGGCACCGACTTGGGCAGCCCGGCCAGCAGGGAGGCGGTGCGGCCGAGGGTCAGGCCCTGGTCGCCGATCTGGGTGGTCGCCGCGATGGCGACCTCGCCGATCCGCTCCGGCGGCAGTTCGGGATGGCGCCGTACCAGCTCCCGGATGCACTTGATGATCAGGTCGTCGGCGCGGGTCTCGGCGTAGACGCCCTTGGGACCCGCCTTGCCGAACGGGGTGCGGACGCCGTCCACGAAGACGACGTCGCGAGCGGTACGAGGCACGGGGCTCTCCTCCGTCTGCGGTGCATTGTTGATTCTGCCGACATGCTACCCGCCAGTAACAAGAAGCGGTACCCGGAGGTCCCAGCCTGTCCGGAGGCGCTCAAGCACCGCTTTCGGGCGCCTTGCGGAGCGACCCCCAAAGTGGGGCGTGGATCAGGACTCTACAAACCGCTTCGCCACCGATGACGCCTGCGGCTGGCCGGGCTGCGCTGCGCGACCAGGCGGGGTCGTCCGGCGACAGCGGACCGGGATTCCAGGGCGGAACCCTCGCGAGGCTTCGGCGCCAGTTGCGTGAAGTCACGCCACCGTGCGACTGGCCGTCCGTCTCGTCAATGACCTGTTGTCGAGGACGTAGGCGCGCCGCTGTCAGCTAGCGCGGCCCAGCGGCAGATTGAAGCGCATCGCACTTGTGACACAGTTCCGCGGCCTTCCCGCGCGGTACCGCTGCGACGTCCGACTCGACCGTGTCAGTTGGGATGTTCTCGCCGACCCAAATGCCGATCGTGCCCGCCGGGTCGGTTGGCGTGAGGCCGAGATGGCCGACCTGCTTGACGGGCATCGCGGCGAGGCGCTGTTCGTTGCCGGGTGCAGGTCCAACCAGGACAGGTTCTACCCACGCTTCGATCACGTGGTCCTGTTCAGCGCGCCGCTTGAGGTCATGCTGCGACGCATCGCCCAGCGGGGGAACAATCCCTACCGCAAGACCCCAGAGGAGCAGGCGCTCATCGCGGAGCGCCTCGTGACGGTGGAGCCGCAGTTGCGCAGGACCGCCACTCTCGAGATCGACTCCTCGGTAGCGCTCTCGCTGGTTGTGGATCGACTCGAGAGGCTTGTTGGGCACGGTCGTGGTTCTGCGACGGCGTGATGTGGTGATCGGCGTGGGTCAGAGCGCGGTGTCCGGCGGAGCCGGACCAGCCGTAGGCGGTAGCCGCAGGCGTATTTAGCGCGCAGCGCGTGCGCGGCAGCGCCCTGGGTCCGTGGAGCGGCCGAGCGCAGCGAGGACGCAGAACGTGGTGGGCGGGCGAGCCAAGATCAGCGCGAAGCGCGTCGGCGGAGCGCAGCGGAGCCCGGCCAGCCGCAGGCGTCAGGGGTCACAGCGTGGCGGGACGTCCCGCCTCTCGCCGCAGCGCCGACGCGATCACGTGCGCGGTCAGTTCGACCTGCCACAACCGCGCGCCGCCCGCGCGCAGGGTCCCGGCGACGATCTCGTCGTCGAGGTCGTCCGGCGGGGTCCAGCAGAGCCTGCGCAACAGGTCGGGGGAGAGCAGGTTCTCCACCGGGATCAGGTGCTCGTCGGCGATGGCGGCCACCGCCGGGCGGGCCGCGGCCAGGCGGGCGGCGGCCTCGGGGGCGCTGCGCTCCCAGGCCTTGGCGGGCGGCGGGCCGTCGTGCGCGGGCTGCGCCGCGGGCAACTGCGCGTCGGGCAGCGCCAGCGCGGCACGCAGCGCGCCGTGGTAGCCGACCGCGTCGGCGGAGCGGGTGCGGCCGGAGAAGCCCGGCACCGCGCGCAGCAGTTGGACGCTGGGCGGCAGGGTGACCGAGGCCTCGATGATCGCGCTGTCCGGCAGGACCCGACCCGGCGTCATGTCCCTTCTGCGGGCGAGCATGTCGCGCTGTTCCCACAGCGCGCGCACCACGGCGAGGTTGCGCGGCTTGCGCACCTTGTGGATGCCGGAGGTGCGCCGCCACGGCTCGGCGCGCGGCGGGTGCGGGGCGGCGGCCAGCACCGAGGCGAACTCCTGCTCGGCCCAGGCCAGCTTGCCCTGGGCGTCCAGGTCGCGGTGCACCGCGTCGCGCAGATCGACCAGGAGTTCGACGTCCAGCGCCGCGTAACGCAGCCAGGGCTCGGGCAGCGGCCGGGTGGACCAGTCGTCGGCCGAGTGGCCCTTCTCCAGGGTGAAGCCGAGCAGCTCCTCGACCATCGGGCCGAGCCCGACCCGCGCGTACCCGGCCAGCCGTCCGCCGAGTTCGGTGTCGAAGATGCGGGGCGGAGCGAGGCCCACCTCGCGCAGGCAGGCCAGATCCTGGGTGGCCGCGTGCAGCACCCACTCGGTGTCGGCCAGGGCCGCGCCGAGCGGGGCCAGGTCGGGGCACGCGATCGGGTCGATCAGGATGGTCCCCGCCCCGGCCCGGCGCAGCTGGACCAGATACGCGCGCTGGCTGTACCGGTAGCCGGAGGCCCGCTCGGCGTCTACCGCGACCGGCCCGCCGCCCGCCGCGAACGCCGCCACCGCCGCCGCGAGCGCCGCGGCGTCGGTGATGACGTCGGGTACGCCCTCGCGCGGGGCGAGAAGGGGCACGGCGGCGGGGTTCGGCGGCGGCTGCTCGCGGGCGTCAACGGTCACGCCCTTACCGTAACGCGCGAACCTACTTCTTTAGGCGATGATGCCGCCGCGCATCGCCACGGCGACCATTCCGGCACGGTCACCGGTGCCCAACTTTCGGGCGATCCGGGCGAGATGGCTCTTCACGGTCAGCGCGGACAGACCCATCGTCTGGCCGATCGCCTTGTTCGAGCGGCCGTCCGCGACGAGGCGCAGGACCTCGATCTCGCGGGCGGACAGCTCGCGGCAGCCGGCGTTCATCGTGTTCGGCACCGCGCCGGAGGCCAGCGCCGCCGCCGTTCCGGCCGCGCCGCCCATCGCCTGCAGTCGCCGCTCGCGCAGATGCGGAGGCATGCCGGAAACGGCGCCGAACCCGGGCCGGGCCTGCGGGAGCGCGCGCGCCCCGGTGACCACGTAGCCGCGCACCCCGGAAGCGAGGGCGGCGCGTACCGCGTTCGTGTCGTCCGCGGTGGAGATGGCGACCGCGCTGTTCCAACCGGCCGAGCGCATCTCGGCGAGCAGGGCCAGGCCCGGCCCGTCCGGCAGGTGCACATCCACGACGGCGATGTCGCGCGGCGTGGCCATCCTGGTCCTGGCCTCCGCGATATTGGAGGCCTCCACGACGTCGCGGACGCCGAGCGCCCACAGGTGTCGGGTGACCGAGGTGCGTACCCGCAGGTCGTGGACAACGACCATGGCGGTGAGCTTTGCCGGCCGGTAGGCCAGCAGGCTCGCTGTGTGATCGACGAGGACCGACACCAGGCCTCCCGGTGCTGGAGGGAAACCGGCCGCGAGGGTGGAGGGGCGGCCGGATGGGGTTCTACGGGGGAGAAATCGGCAATGTGGGTGGCGACCTTTAGCGTGACGGCCATCCAGGTCGGGCTAACAAAAGTCCGACCACGGTCGAATTCACTCCTTGATCACACCCGAACGGAGGCGGCACCGGCGCCCCGGGTCTGCTCCCGCTGAGTGCCCCTTCCCCTGGGCGGCCCAACAGCAATCCGCTGACCTGCATTGATTACTACCTGTCAGTGAGACGCCGCACCGTCCCGACAAAGGGTGGAATCGGGACCTACCCATTCCGGCATCCGGGTAATCATGTTTCGGTATTCACCTGCATGGACGAATAGACCTCACTTGTCCAACCAGGGTGGGTCTGTCCCGGAATGGGCTATGGCGCGGGGCGCGGCGGCAGACCGATGCGGCGAACGGGTGAGCGGGACCGGCGCAGGGCGTGCGGTGGCGCCTGACTTGGTCAGCGGGAGACGACGGCCGGCCGGGTCAGCGGGAGGTGGGCAGCACGGTGACGCCGGCGACCAGCGGGGGCAGCCCGGCGGCGGCGGCCAGCAGTTCCAGCCATGCCCGGAAGTGCGCGCCGAAGGCGGCCTGCGCCTCCTCGGGGGTCCAGTCGCGGGACGGGTCGCCGGGGACCGGGGTCCAGGACGCGCGCAGCTCGACCGAGGTGCTGGTGGGCCGCTCTGACAGCTCGCCGAAGGACATGGACGCGCAGCGCGAGACCGTGCCGCCGAGCACGGAGTGCCGGGCGCCCTGCTGGTCGAGCGCCTCGGTCAGCCAGGACCAGACCACGTCCGGCAGCAGCGGGTCCTCGGCGATCTCCGACTCGAGATCGGCCTGGGCGAGGGTGACGCAGCGGAACACCCCGCGCCACTCGTCGTGCCCCGCGGGCTCGTAGAGCGCGACGAAGCGGCCGGAGGCGACCTCGTCCCCCTCGGCATCGGCCACGGCGACCGAGACCGCGTGGCTGAAGGAGGCGAGTCGGCGCGGCGGGGGCAGCGGCTCGAGCTCGAGTTCCGGGCGCAGGTGCACCCCGGCGATTCCGGCCACCGCCTCGCTGAACAGAGACGGCACCGCCGTTTCGGGCTGGGGCTCTGCGGTGCTTAACCCGCGGTGTCCGCGGTGCGGGTCGGCCATAACGGCAGCGTACGTCCGGAGTAGCGCAAGCAGTGGAACGCCGCGCGGAAGCGTGGAAAGTGACCTGTGAAAGTCCTCACAGAATGAGTCTCCGCCGAAGTGGCGGGTACCGCGCCGGACAACGGGGGCGACGTGCGAGGATCGACTCTGTGAGTGGTGCGAATCCGGTCCCGTCGGGATCGACCCCGCCGGAAGCGGCGGACGCGAAATCTGAAGCGACGTCAGATGGCGAGGGCGCGGTGACGGCAGGAAGCGCGGCGGCGGTGTCAGGGAGTGCTGCGGTGTCGGGGAGTGCTGGCGTGAGGGCTGCGCAGGCCCCGCTGGACCCGGCGGTGAATCCGGCGGCGAACCCGGCCGTGGACTCGGTGTTCATGCGGGCCTGCCGCCGTGAGCCGGTCGAGCACACGCCGGTGTGGTTCATGCGCCAGGCGGGCCGCTCCCTTCCGGAGTACCGGAAGCTGCGCGAGGGCACCACGATGCTGGAGTCCTGCATGATCCCGGAGATGGCTGCCGAGATCACCCTGCAGCCGGTGCGTCGGTACGGCGTGGACGCTGCGATCTTCTTCAGCGACATCGTCACGCCGCTCAAGGCCATCGGGCTCGGGCTGGAGATCAAGCCCGGGGTCGGCCCGGTCGTCGAGGAGCCGTTCCGCACCGCCGCCGACCTCGACCGGCTGCGCGTGCCCGATCCGGACGAGCTGTCCTTCATCACCGAGGCCGTGCGGATCCTGACCGCCGAGCTCGGCCCGATCCCGCTGATCGGCTTCGGCGGCGCTCCGTTCACCCTGGCCAGCTACCTGATCGAGGGCGGGCCGTCCCGCAACCACGAGCACACCAAAGCGATGATGTACGGCGCGCCGGAGCTGTTCGCCGCGCTGCTGGACCGGCTTGCCGACATCACCGCCGAGTTCCTGCGGGTGCAGCTGAGCGCCGGGGCCAGCGCCGTGCAGCTCTTCGACTCCTGGGCCGGCGCACTCGCCCCGGTGGACTACCGCAGCCACGTGATGCCCGCGTCGGCGAAGGTGCTCGGCGCGGTCGCCGGGTTCGGCGCGCCGCGCATCCACTTCGGCGTGGGCACCGGCGAGCTGCTGCGGCTGATGGGCGACGCCGGGGCCGACGTGGTCGGCGTGGACTGGCGCATCCCGCTGGACGAGGCCGCGCGCCGGGTCGGTCCGGGCAAGGCGCTGCAGGGCAACCTGGACCCGGCCGTCGTCTTCGCCCCCTGGGAGGCGGTGGAGACCGCGACCCGCCGGGTGCTGCGGGACGCTGAAGGCCTGGAGGGCCACATCTTCAACCTGGGGCACGGGGTCGGTCCGCAGACCGATCCGGACGTGCTGGCCGGGATCGTCGAGCTCGTCCACGAGGCGAGCTCCCGATGAGCGCGCGGGGCCGCCGATGACCGCACCGTTGCAGGCGAAGTTGCAGGTAGAGCAGGCAGAGCAAGCAGCGAAGGCTGTGCAGGCTGCTCCGTCCGGCGGGCGCGGACGGGGGCGGCTCAAAGACCGGCGGCTGGTGGTCGTCGGCGGCGGGATCGCCGGCCTGACCGCCGCCCGCGAGGCCGCGCGGGCCGGGCTGCGGGTGACCCTGCTCGAGGCAGAGGCGCACACCGGCGGCAAGCTCGTCCTCGGCGGGGTCGCCGGGGTGCCGGTGGACCTCGGCGCCGAGTCGATCCTGGCCCGCCGCCCCGAGGGCACCGCGCTGGCCGAGGAGGTCGGGCTCGGCGAGGACGTCGTGCACCCGGCCACCACCGCCGCCGGGATCTTCAGCCGCGGCGAGCTGCACCCCCTGCCCGGCGGGCAGCTGATGGGCGTGCCGGGCGACCTGCGCGCGCTGGCCGCCAGCGGCATCCTGACCACGGCCGCGCTGGCCCGGGTGCGGGCGGACCGACTGCTGCCGCGCACCCCGATGGACGGCGACGTGGCGATCGGCGAGTACGTGGCCCGGCGGCTCGGCCGCGACGTGGTCGAGCGGCTGGTCGAGCCGCTGCTCGGCGGGGTCTACGCCGGGCACGCCGACCGGCTCTCGCTGGCCGCGACCGTGCCGCAACTCGTGCCGCTCGCGGCTGCGGGCACTTCGCTGAGCAACGGCGTCCGGGAGCTGCTTGCGCGCTCCGCGCAGAGCGGCGCGGGCGGCCCGGTCTTCGCCGGAATCCGTGGCGGCGTCGGGCGGCTGCCGATCGCGGTGGCGCGGGACGCGGAGAGGTACGGCGCGGACCTGCGGACCGGTGTAGGCGTGCGAGCCCTGCAGAAGACGGCGGAGGGCTGGCGGCTCGACCTGTCGGACGGGACTGCGCTCGACGCCGACGCCGTGGTGCTCGCAGTCCCCGCGTACGTCGCGGCGCGTCTGCTGGCCGGGCACGCCCCGGTCGCGGCCGAACGGCTCGGCGAGATCGAGTACGCGTCGATGGCCATCGTCACCTTCGCCTTCCCGCGCGGTTCGGTCGGGCCGGAGGGACTGCCCGGCTCCGGGTTCCTGGTGCCGCCGGTGGACGGCCGCGTGATCAAGGCCTCGACGTTCTCCAGCGCCAAGTGGCCGTGGCTCGCGCACTCGGCCGGGAACCTGGTCATCGTGCGCGCCTCGATCGGCCGACACGGCGAGGAGCGGGAACTGGACCGGGACGACGCCGACCTGGTGAAGGCGGCGCTGGCAGACCTCGGCGACGCGACCGGCCTGAGCGGTACGCCGGTGGACTCGCACGTGCAGCGCTGGCACGACTCGCTGCCGCAGTACGCGGTCGGGCACCTCGACCGGGTCGCCGGTGTGCGTGCCGCGCTGCCCGAGGGCATCGCGGTAGCCGGAGCGGCCTACGACGGCGTGGGTATCCCGGCGTGTATCGCGTCGGCACGCAAGGCGGTCGCTGAGCTGAGCGCGCCGCCTGAACTGAAGAAGCAGAGCACCGAGAAGGGATCCGAGCAGTCATGACCGACGCCGACGCCGCACCGATCAGCCGCAAGGCCCGCGAGCTGAACGAGGTGATCCGATACACGGCGTGGTCCGTTTTCCGCGCCGTCGCGCCGCTGCCCGAGACCGGCCGGGCCACCCTCGCCCAGGAGGTCGAGGAGCTCTACGCCGAGCTGGCCGAGAAGGACGTGGTCGTCCGGGGCACCTACGAGGTCTCCGGGCTGCGCGCCGATGCGGACGTGATGATCTGGTGGCACGCCGAGACCGCCGAGGGCCTGCAGGACGCGTACTCGCGCTTCCGCAGGACCGGGCTGGGCCGGGCGTGCGAGCCGACCTGGTCGAGCATGGCCCTGCACCGCCCGGCCGAGTTCAACAAGAGCCACATCCCGGCGTACCTGGCCGGCGAGCCCGCGAAGGCGTGGGCGGCGGTCTACCCGTTCGTGCGCTCCTACGAGTGGTACCTGCTGCCGGACGACGAGCGCCGCGCGCTGCTGTCCGAGCACGGGCAGATGTCGCGCGAGTACCCGGACGTGCGCGCCAACACGGTGCCCGCGTTCGCACTCGGCGACTACGAGTGGCTGCTCGCCTTCGAGGCCGACGAGCTGTACCGGATCGTGGACCTGATGCGTCACCTGCGCGGCTCGGAGACCCGGCGGCACGTGCGCGAGGAAGTACCGTTCTACACCGGGCGGCGGCGGTCGGTGGCGGAGATCGTCGAGGCGTTGCCGTAGGCATCGACATTGTTGTTGTCTGTTTCAGACGGACACAGTGATCGGTTGTCCGTCCGAGGTGGACAACCGCCCGGTCACCGTGTCCGTTTCATACGGACAGCTGTCGGACCCTCACACTCTCGGCTGCTGCTGGGTGATGCAGTGGATGCCGCCGCCGCGCGCGAAGATCGGCCGGGCGTCGACGATCTCGATCTTCCGCTCCGGCAGCAGCTTCGCGAAGATCTCGGCGGCCTGCTCGTCGCGCGGGTCGTCGAAGCCGCACAGCAGCGCGAAGCCGTTGCCCAGGTAGTGGTTGATGTACGAGTGGTCGTTCGGCTCGCCGTCCGGCTCGAAGCCGACGGTCGGCGCGGGCAGCTCGACCACTTCCAGGCGGCGGCCCTGCGCGTCGGTCTCGGCGCGCAGCAGCTCCACGTTCGCCCGGCCGAGCTCGTGGTCCGGGTGCTCCGGGTCGGGCTGCGTGTGCACGACCACCACGCCCGGCTTCACGAAGGCCGCCACGATGTCGATGTGGCCGCGGGTGCCGAAGTCGCCGTAGTCGCGGGTCAGCCCACGCGGCAGCCAGATCACTTTGCGCACGCCCAGGAAGCCCGTCAGCTCCGTCTCGACCTGCTCGCGGGTCCAGCCCGGGTTGCGGCCCGGGTCCAGCTGCACGGTCTCGGTGATCAGCACGGTGCCCGCGCCGTCCACGTGGATGCCGCCGCCCTCGTTGACCATCCGGGAGGCGAAGCGGCGCGCGCCGGCCAGTTCGGCCACCGTCTCGGCGATCTCGGCGTCGCTGCCCCAGGTCGCCCACTGCTGGCCGCCCCAGCCGTTGAAGATCCAGTCCGCCGCCGCCAGCCGCCGTCCGGCGCCCTCGGTCTCCCGGCCGGTCAGGAAGGTCGGCCCGATGTCGCGCATCCACGCGTCGTCCAGCGGCCGCTGCACTACCGTGACCGCCGGGTCGAGCCACTCGCGCGCCGACTGCGCCGCCGAGGGGTCCACCACCATCGTCAGCGGCTCGTACCGCACGATCGTGTTCGCTACCTGTGACCAGGCCCGGTATGCCTCCTCGGGCGCGTCGCCGAGTGTGTAGCCCTCGGTCGGCCAAGCCATCCAGGTGCGCTCGTGCGGCTGCCACTCGGCCGGCATGGCGTATCCGAGCTGCGCGGGTGTCGTCATCTCGGCTTCTGCTCCTACAGGAAGTACAGGCGGGAAAGGGGGACGGAGTCTGCGGGGGCCGATTCGATCGGCTCGCCGTCCAGCGTGACCAGGCCGGTGGCCGGCGCGACCCGGACGACACCGGTGCGGCTGTTGCGCACCATGGACGACGGGCCGATGCCGCGCGTGCCGCGCACTGCGACCCTTCGGCGCCGCGTGGGCATCCGGTCGCCTGCTGCACCAGCTGCGTTCGCCGTCCCGGCATCCATCGCCGCGCCTGCGACGAAGGCCACCGACAGGTCCGCGGCGGTCGCGCCGTGCCCGCCGAACTGCGGGCCGTAGACCAGCGGCTCGCAGCGGTCGGTGGACGCGTTCGGGTCGCCGACCACCCCGTACGCCGGGAAGCCGGCCTTGAGCACGAGCTGCGGTTTCGCGCCGAACAGGGCCGGCTGCCAGAGCACGATGTCGGCCAGCTTGCCGACCTCCAGCGTGCCGATCTCGTGCGCCAGTCCGTGCGCGATGGCCGGGTTGACGGTCAGCTTGGCGATGTACCGCAGAACCCTGTCGTTGTCGTTGCGCGCGCCGTCCAGGTCTGCGGTCTGCGCCCCCAGCTCTGTCTTCATCTTGTCGGCCACTGCGAAGGTGCGCCGGACCGTCTCGCCGGCCCGTCCCATCCCCTGCGCGTCCGACGACGTGATCGGGATGACGCCGAGGTCGTGCAGCACGTCCTCCGCGCCCATCGTTCCGGCCCTGATACGGTCGCGGGCCAGTGCGGCGTCGCCGGGCAGGTCGGCCTTCAGGCCGTGCGCCGACATGATCATGTCGAAGTGCTCGCTCACCGCGTCGCGCCCGAACGGCAGCGTCGGATTGGTCGAGGACCCGATCACGTTCGGCTCGCCCGCCAGCCGCAGCACGTTGGGCACGTGCCCGCCGCCGCAGCCCTCGATGTGGAACGCGTGAATCGTCCGCCCGCCGAGCACCGCGAGCGTGTCCTCGACGCTGAGCGCCTCGTTCAGCCCGTCTGTGTGCAGGGCGACCTGCACGTCGTACTCCTCCGCCACGTTCAGCGCGGTGTCGAGGGCACGCGCGTGCGCGCCCATGTCCTCGTGCACCTTGAAGCCCGACGCGCCGCCCTCCACCAGCGCCTCGATCAGCGGCGCCGGATCGGAGGACGAACCCCGGGCCAGGAACCCGATGTTCACCGGCCAGGCGTCGAAGGCGTTGAACGCGTGCCGCAGCGCCCACGGCGAGTTCACCCCGACGCCCCACACCGGGCCGAACTCCTGGCCGATGATCGTGGTCACGCCCGAGGCCAGCGAGGCCTCCATGATGCGCGGCGAGAGCAGGTGCACGTGCGTGTCGATCGCGCCCGCCGTCGCGATCAGCCCCTCGCCGGACACGATCGCCGTCCCGGTCCCGACGACCACGTCCACCCCGTCCAGGGTGTCCGGGTTCCCGGCCCGGCCGATCGCGTGGATCCGGCCCTCGCGCACCCCGATCGAGACCTTGCGGATCCCGAGCGCCGTGTCGATCACCACCACGTTGCTGATCACCAGGTCGCAGGTGGCCGCGACGCTCGCGGCCTTCAGGTGCAGGCCGTCGCGCGCCGTCTTGCCGAACCCGGCCAGGAACTCGTCCCCGGCCGCCTGCGCGTCGCTCTCCACCTCGATGAGCAGGTTCGTGTCCCCGAGCCGGATCCGGTCCCCGGCCCGCGGCCCGTGCACCGCGACGTAGTCGTGCGCGTCCAGCGGGCTCATCGCGTGCTCCGTTCAGTGCGGGCCTTGGCCGCGAACTCCATCGCGTACCCTTCCGACCGGGCCCGTTCGATCGCCGCCTCCCGCGCCCCGGGGGCGTCCAGCGGGCCGTCGACGAGCCCTGAGAAGCCGATCGCGATCCGGGCTCCGCCGATCGACACCAGTTCGACCCGCACCACCGCGCCGGGCCCGAAGCGGGTGGAGGAGCCGGCCGGGATGTCCAGACGCAGGCCGTAAGCGGCGGACCGGTTGAAGGCGAGCCGCCGGTTCACCTCGAAGAAGTGGAAGTGGCTGGTCACCGAGATCGGCACGTCGCCGATATTGCAGACCGCGAGCGAAAGGCTCTGGCGGCGTCTCTGAACGCCGCAGCCCGCCTGTCCGGTCAACACCGCCCCCGGCGCGCGCTCCGCCAGCGATCCGGCGCCCTGGAACGGGTCGGTGATCACGGCCAGCCGGGTCCCGTCGTCGAAGAGCGCCTCGACCTGGATCTCGGTGACGATGTCGGGCACGCCCGGCAGCACCTCGGCCGCGGACAGGACGCCGCGTCCCGCCGCGATCGCCTCGGCCAGCCGCAGCCCGTCCCGGGCCGCCTCGCACACCGTGTCCGCGATCAGCGCGGTGGCCTCGGGCACGTTCAGCAGCAGCCCGCGGGCGCGCCGGGACCGGGCCAGCTGCGCCGCGTTGAACAGCAGCAGGCGGTCCCGTTCCGTCGGGGTCAGTCGCAAATGGAGGCTCCCGCGTGGAGGAGGTGTCAGGGGCGGTGGGACCCACCCAACAGCATCCCCACCCCGACCGCAAAGGATCAGCCGGGTCAAGCTGTGCCCGAATCACCCGTTCGCCTGGCTGAGTGCAAAGCGGGGCCGCCCGGCGCTCAGGCGCGCGTGTCCAGATACTGCGTCGCGAGCTTCTTCGGCGCCCGGCACAGCCAGGCCTCGGCCAGCAGCTCCGCCAGCTCGGGCACGGCGATCAGGTCGAGCCGGACGAGCACCGCCGAGTACCCGTCGAAGTGCGGGATGGTGAAGTACACGGACGGATCCGAGGCCAGCACCGCCTCCTTCGCGCCGAGGTCGGGCACCCGCACCCCCAGGATCGGCCCCTGCGGCGCGGCGTCCCCGAGCGCCTCGAGGTCGGTGCGCCTCAGCGGCCGGTCCCAGGCGAACAGCTTGTCCTTCACCTGCCAGTGGGCGTTCCCCCGAGACTCGCGCTCGCCCGTCTCGGGCAGGGCCAGCGCGATCCGCCGCACGTCCGCCCAGCCGGCCACGGGCTCAGCCCCCCGATTCGGCGGAATCCTCGGCGGAGTCTTCGGCAGTGCCGTCAGCAGCGCCTTCAGCGGGCTCCTTCGGCTCCAGGGTGAGGCTGATGGAGTTGATGCAGTAGCGCTGGTCGGTAGGCGTCGGGTAGCCCTCGCCGGCGAAGACGTGGCCGAGATGGGAGCCGCAGCGGGCGCAGCGCACTTCGGTGCGGACCATGCCGAAGGAGCGGTCCGAGATCAGCTCGACGGCCGAGGAGTCGGCCGGGTCGAAGAAGGACGGCCAGCCGCAGTGCGAGTGGAACTTGGTGTCCGAGCGGAACAGCTCGTTGCCGCAGGCCCGGCACTTGTACACCCCGGTGGTCTCGGTGTCGGTGTACTCGCCGGTGAACGCGGCCTCGGTGCCGGCCTGGCGCAGCACCTTGAACTCCTGCGGGGAGAGCTCGGCGCGCCACTCCTCATCGGACTTTTTCACCTCGTAGGTCATGCTTCGAGGGTAAGCCAGCGCGGGCCGCGACCGCTGCCCGGCCTGTGGCGGTTAAGTGGAATGTAAGGGGACGGAACCGGCGGCGAGTTTCGCGCGTCGGAGGAGGCACAGGGTCCAGTGGGTGGTTCCGGTGCCCCGGCCGTAGGCGGTGCTCGAGCAGTCGAGCGCCGGTTGCGGCTGGGGGGAACCCACGGACCCGTCGTCGTTTACCGGCGTGGATCGGGTCTGGATCAGGCCTGGTTCAGGCGCGGATCAGCTTTGGACGGGGGTGGCGACCAGGTGGCGGGTGAACAGGAAGCCGTCCTCCGTCAGCAGCGTGTGCAGCGTGAGCGGCAGCGGCGGTTCGAGCGGGGGACCGTCCAGGATGCGCGTCGCGTGGCCGGCCGCCAGCTGCGGCGAGAGGCTCAGGCACAGCTCGTCGAGTCGGCCGGCCCGCGCCACGGCGGTCAGCAGGTGCGGGCCGCCCTCGCACAGGATCCGGCCGCGGCCCGACTCGGCCAGCAGGTCCACCGCGAGTCCCAGGTCGGCGCGTCCGGTGCCGGCCAGGATGACCTCGCCCGCCTCGCGCGCGGCGGCGAGCCGGTCCGGGGGAGCGTCCTCGACCGTGATCGTGACGGTGGGCACCGCCGCCTCGCGGTAGAGCGCCGAGTCGAAGTCCAGGTCGAGGCTCGCGCTGACCACGGCGATCGCGGCGACCGGCGCCTGGCCGGCCGCGGCCCGGGCCTCGGCGTACCGCTCCCGGGGCACCACAGCCTGCTTATAGCCCTCGGTACGCACCGTGGCGGCCCCGACCAGGACCACGTCGGCCAGCCCGCGCAGCGCCCGGAAGATCTTCTTGTCCGCCTCGCCGGACAGCCCGGCCGACCGCCCGTCGGACTGCGCCGCTCCGTCCGCGGAGGAGACCATGTTCGCCCGCACCCAGCGGCGGGCCTGGCCGGGGTAGGCGTAGACGGCGGCGAGATCGGGTTCGACGTCGCGGTTGGGGCTGGGGATCAGTTGGCGCACAATGTCAGCGTGGCACAGCCGTACGGCCGCCGCAGGATAGGGTGGTCCGCATCGCGCCGCCCAGCGGCCGGGGCGGGGCAGGGGGTTGACGGTTTTGTCACCGTACGGGTGGAAACTAGGGGAAACCCCCAAGACAGCCGCGACAAGTGGATGGGAACAAGCGGGGTCCCTTGTTCGCCGCAGTTCGTTGACCGGCCTACCCTGTGGCGCTAACTTCCCACTCAGTGTCGTGCGCACACGGCCGCGGCGGTCGTCACGGCCACAGCAGAGTACGAACACTGATTTGAGGGCCGCACCACCGGGAACCTCCGGCCCGGTCCGTTCACAACGCGCGACTACGGTCGGATCGGGCACCGGCTGCACCTCGCCTCTCCCACGTGCATGAACCGAGCCGTTCGTTGACGCGTGCCATTACACCCGGACCGCGCCATCAGGCGACGCGGTGATCCCGCGCGCTCAACCGGTGCACGCCCGGACTCCCGTGCGGCATACGCACCCACATGCGTCGCCGCCACCCGAGATAAGGGGAACAAGCACGTGACGCACGATCCCTTCCCGGAGCGCAGCCCCGCTGCGCCCGGATCCCGGCACCATGGCCGCAAGCTGCGCGCGACCATAGCCTTCGCCGCCGCGGCGGCGCTCTCCCTCGCGGGCATGGCCTCCGCTGCCGCCGTCGGCGCGCCCGCCGCATCCTCGTCAGGGGTCCACTACACCCCGCAGTGTGCCTCCAGCGCCAAGGCCGGCGTCATGCACTGCCTGTCGCTCAAGCGCACGGACATCCACGCGATGACCGAGAGCACGCTGGCCGTCACGCCGAACGCCACGGTCTCCGGCTACGGCCCGACCCAGCTGCAGTCGGCCTACAACCTGACCTCCGCCTCGGCCTCCAACGGCTCCGGCCAGACCGTCGCGCTGGTCGACGCCTACGACTACCCGACCGCCGCGGCCGACCTGGCGACCTACCGCAGCCAGTTCGGACTCTCCGCGTGCACGGTCGCCAACGGCTGCTTCACCAAGGTGAGCCAGACCGGTTCGACCACCTCGCTGCCCCCGGCGGCCCCGGCCAGCGATGACTGGACCGGCGAGGAAGCCCTCGACATGGACATGGTTTCGGCGGTCTGCCCGAACTGCAAGATCCTGCTCGTCGAGGCGACCTCCCCGACCACCGCCAACCTGGGCACCGCGGTCAACGAGGCCGTCACCCTGGGCGCGAAGTACGTGTCCAACAGCTACGGCGGCTCCGAGTCCTCCTCCGACTCGTCGTACGACACCTCCTACTACAACCACCCGGGCGTGGCCGTGACCGCGTCCTCCGGTGACAGTGCCTACGGCGCCGAGTACCCGGCGGCCTCGCGGTACGTCACCTCGGTCGGCGGCACCTCGCTGAGCACGTCCTCGAACTCGCGCGGCTGGACCGAGAGCGTGTGGGAGACCTCCTCCACCGAGGGCACCGGCTCGGGCTGCTCGGCGGACGACGCCAAGCCCACCTGGCAGACCGACACCGGCTGCACCCGGCGCACCATCGCGGACGTGTCGGCGGACGCCGACCCGGCCACCGGGGTCGCGGTCTACGACACCTACAACAGCGAGGGCGGCTGGAACGTCTACGGCGGCACCTCGGCCTCCTCGCCGATGATCGCGGCCGTGTACGCCCTGGCCGGCACCCCGGCCTCCGGCAGCTACCCGGCCTCGTTCCCGTACGCGCACACCGGCAACCTTTACGACGTGACCTCGGGCTCCAACGGCTCCTGCTCCCCGTCGTACCTGTGCACCGCGGGGACCGGCTACGACGGTCCGACCGGCTGGGGCACCCCGAACGGCCTCGTGGCGTTCGGCGGCACCGCCAGCACCGGTAACACGGTGACGGTCACCAACCCCGGCTCGCAGACCGGCACGGTCGGCACTGCCGCCTCGCTGCAGATCTCCGCCTCGGACTCGGCCTCCGGCCAGACCCTGACCTACAGCGCCAGCGGCCTGCCCACCGGCCTGTCGATCAGCTCGTCCGGCCTGATCTCCGGAACGCCGACGGCGGCCGGCACGTTCAGCACCACGGTCACCGCGACCGACACCACCAGCGCCTCGGGATCGGCCGGCTTCACCTGGACGATCAGCACCTCGGGCGGTGGCGGCGGCTGCACGGCCGCGCAGCTGGTCACCAACCCGGGCTTCGAGACGGGCGCGATCGCTCCGTGGACGTCCACCGCGGGCGTGCTGAACAGCAGCAGCTCCGAGCCGGCGCGCACCGGCAGCTATGACGCGTGGCTCGACGGCTACGGCAGCACGCACACCGACACGCTGGCGCAGTCCGTCGCGGTCACCTCCGGCTGCTCAACCGCGACCTTCTCGTTCTACCTGCACATCGACACCTCGGAGACCACGACCAGCACCGCGTACGACACGCTCAAGGTGCAGGTGCTCAACAGCTCCGGGACGGTCCTGTCCACCCTGGCCACCTACTCGAACCTGAACAAGGCGACCGGCTACACGCTGCACAGTTTCAGCCTGGCGTCGTACATCGGGCAGACGGTCACCCTCAAGTTCACCGGTGCGGAGGACAGCTCGCTGCAGACCTCCTTCGTGGTGGACGACACGGCCCTGAACGTCTCCTGAGCATCAGCTGGTGATGTTGCTCACAGAACAGGGCTGAACTGCGAAAACGGGCGGGGCGAGACCAAGGTCACGCCCCGCCCGGGCCGTTGCCCGAGAGCCGCGGAAATACGCTGGCCGAGTGACAGTGCTCTTCGGTGCGGATCAGGACCCGACCGCGACCACGGACACGGCGGCAGAGAATCAAGGCACGGCGATCCGCGGTTTGCCGCCTTCGCCGGGCACCGCCCCGCATCCGGGTCTGGCGGGTCGGATCCCGGTCGTGTCGGCCGAACGCCTGCTCTCCGAACTGGTGCCGCCCCCGCGCTTCGCGGCGGCGCGCTTCGCCACGTACGTACCCGATCCCGCCGAGCCCTCGCAGGCCGCCGCACGCGATCTGCTGGCCACCAGGGCCGCCACGTCGGACGCCGGACGGGCGGGATCCGCCGGTCGCGGGCGGGGCCGGGGCGGGGGACTCGGACTCGGGCCGCTGCGCAGAGCTCGTCCCGCACCGACCGTCTCAGGGGTCTACCTCGACGGCGGCTACGGAGTGGGCAAGACGCACCTGCTGGCCTCGCTGTGGCACGCGACCGAGGGCCGCAAGGCGTACGGCACCTTCGTGGAGTACACGAACCTGGTCGGCGCGCTCGGCTTCGCCGGCTGCGTGGCCCGGCTGGCCACCCGCGAGCTGATCTGCATCGACGAGTTCGAACTCGACGACCCCGGCGACACCGTGCTCGTCAGCACCCTGCTGACCCGGCTGGCCGAGGCCGGGGTCCGGCTCGCGGCGACCTCGAACACGCTGCCGGACCGGCTCGGCGAGGGCCGGTTCGCCGCCGCCGACTTCCTGCGCGAGATCCAGGGCCTGGCCGCCCGGTTCACCGCGGTGCGGATCGACGGGCCGGACTACCGCCGCAGGGACGGCGCCGCGGCGCCTCGGCCGGGCACGGAGGCGGAGTTGGCCGCATACCTGGACCTGGGCGCGCCCGGCTGCGCCGAGGACCGGTTCGACGACCTGATCTCGCATCTCAGCACCCTGCATCCGAGCCGGTACGGCGCGCTGCTCGACGGCGTCGGTTCGGTGGTGCTGCGTGGGCTGCGCCCGATCGACGACCAGAACGCGGCGCTGCGGCTGGTCGTACTGGTGGACCGGCTCTACGACCGCTCGATTCCGGTGCTGGCCTCCGGCGCGCCGGTCGATCAGTTGTTCACCGCGGAACTGTTGGCCGGGGGTTTCCGGAAGAAGTATCTGAGAGCTGCCTCACGCCTCATCTCGCTGGCCGTCGCCGGGGAGGCGCTGGTCCCGGGCCGGAGCTGCGGCCGGGCCGGCGAAAAGTGCTGAATTCCGGGCGTCTGCAAGATGTACGGCAGATGAACGCCCGTTTGCGCCGATAGTGCGTGCTCCGTGTTGACATGCAAGAATCGCGTCAGACGAGTGGACGTCTGACCGAGGAGCATCACGTGGCGAAGCCGGACGGCAAGACCGAGAACAAGCGCAAGCAGAAGCGCGCCGAGAAGCAGCAGGACAAGGCGGCGCCTGCGAAGCCGGTATCGGCCAAGCGCGGTTCGGCGAAGCCCGGACCGGCCAAGGTGTCTAAGGCGAAGGCGGCCAAGGCGCAGCGGCCCAAGGGCGCGCAGCGGCTGGTCGAGCGGATCGCCACCGAGATCGTCGTCGCAGAGCTCGATCGCGCGGTCGGCCAGGTCTCCGAGGCGCCCGAGGCGTTGGCCGAGGGCCTGGCGGTAGCGAAGCAGCAAGCCGCCGTGGCCGAGCAGCCTCCCGCGGCCAACGTGAGGAAGAAGGCTGCGAAGCCCGCGCCCGTGAAGGCCAAGCCTGCGCAGACCGAAGCGGTCCAGGCCGAGCCCGCGCAGACCGAAACGGTGGAGCCCGCAGCCGTGGAGCCCGCGGCCGCGAATCCTGCTACGGCAAAGCCCGCCGTCGCGAAGCGCGCGCCTGCGAAGCGCACCCCTGCGAAGGCCACGACCACCACGGCCACGACCACCACGGCCACGCCCGCGAAGGTCACGCCTGCGAAGCGCACCCCGGTGAAGCGCACCCCTGCGACCGCCAAGTCGACTCCGGCCACCGTGGAAACCGAGAAGGAGTTCACCTCGGACGTGGCGTTCGCCGACCTGCTGCGGGTGGCCCCCGGACCGGTGGACCTCACCGCGACGGACCCGGCTTCGACCCCCGCGGTGTCCTCCCGGGCGAAGGCCGAGGCTGAGCTGCCGAAGCTCGCGGAGCGGCTCGGCGAACTGCAGGAGCGGCTGTTCGCCGCGGCGCGCGGCGGCGACAGCACGCGCAGGGTGCTGCTCGTCCTGCAGGGCATGGACACCTCCGGCAAGGGCGGCACGGTGCGCCACGTCGTCAGCCTGCTCGACCCCAACGGGACCAAGTTGACCGCGTTCAAGGCCCCGACCGAGGAGGAGCGGGCGCACGACTTCCTGTGGCGGATCCGCAACGCCCTGCCGGTCGCGGGCGAGGTCGGCATCTTCGACCGCTCGCACTACGAGGACGTGCTGATCGCCCGGGTCCGCAAGCTGGCCCTGCCGATGGTGATCGGCAGGCGCTACGTGCTGATCAACAAGTTCGAGCAGAACCTGGCCGCCGACGGCGTGGCGGTGGTCAAGTGCTTCCTGCACATCTCGCCGGAGGAGCAGAAGGAGCGACTGCTGACCCGCTTGGACGATCCACAGAAGGTGTGGAAGTACAACCCCACCGACGTGGACGAGCGTGCGCTGTGGCCGCAGTACCAGGAGGCGTACCGGCTCGCGCTGGAGAAGTGCTCCACCGAGGCCGCGCCGTGGCACGTGATCCCGGCCGACCACAAGTGGTACCGCAACTACGCGATCACCCGCCTGCTGGTCGAAGCCCTGGAGCGGATCGCCCCGGAGTACCCGGCCGGCCACTTCGACGTAGAGGTCGAGCGCAAGCGGGTCATGGCGAGCTAGTGCGTCGGCGGGCTGCTGGTCAGGAGCGGTAGCCGATTCGGTACGTTTCATGTGGTTATATCGATTTCACATCGGTTTGGTCTGCCCAGCATCTGGACGCCGCCCCGGATCCGCGGTTCTCTGGTCTTGTCAAGCGGTTCCCTTCGCCTTGGCGACCTAGTGCCGCGACACCGGGCGGGGAGAGCGCGGACGTGTCCCATCTCCGATCCGGAACGAGGAGGTGGCCGCGATGGCCACTCCGACCAGTCATCCGATCATCGAACAACATCCTGACCTCGTCGAGTTGCGTGCCCGGTTCGAGCGGGCCGCGGTCAGCCCGGTAATGCAGGGGGCCGAGGCGTTGGCCGTGCTCACCGGGCTGTACATCGCCGCATCCCCGTGGATCGCCGGGTTCAACGGCTTCTCCACACTCGCGGTCACCAACCTCATCGCGGGCTTCGGCTACGCGCTGCTGATGGCGGGCTTCGGATCGGCCTACGAGCGCACCCACGCGATGGTCTGGGCCGCGACCCTCATCGGGGTCTGGACGATTGTCAGCCCGTGGGCAGTGTCCGGAAGCGTGCACACCACGCGCACGATCACCAGCAACTGCATCGCCGGCGGCGTCGCCGTCCTGCTCGGAATGATCGTCATGAGCCTGGCGGGCATGAGGGGCTCCCGGATGGGCCGGAGCGGCCGCTGACCGGTCCGGCGCCAGTGCGAGTGCGGGCCTGTGTGTGGTTATCGTATTCGTACCATGATTGGGCTGAACGGGTGTGATGCAGCAACTCCGGGTTTGACGGGTCGTTTCTCCCTGCAGACGCGATCCTGCGAAGAAGGAGTTCACATGAACAAGACCCGTCTGGGCATCATTGGCGCTGCCGCCATCGCCCTCCCGGTTGTCGCCCCCGCCGTCGCACTGGCCGACAGTGGCCCGTCGGACGACCTGCCCACGTTCACCTCGGTCTGGGAGAGCTGGAACGAGGGTGGCTCGCAGGTCGGCGGCGGCGCGGCCGCGCTGGTCAGCTCCGCCGTGATCGGCGTTCCGGACCTGGCCCTGAGCCTGCCGGAGCTGCTGGTCGGCCCGGGCGCGCCGAAGGAAGTCACCTTCTCCGGCGAGGAGACCACCGAGCCGATCGAGCCGGCCGGCAGCTCGCACTGATTTGAACTGACTCCGGTCCGCTGACAGCGGTCGGATGATCGGTTTGCTTGATCGACACGGGCCGTTCCCCGAGTGGGAGCGGCCCGTTCGTGTTTCGGGGAGTTATTTCAGGGAGTTATACGGCGGCGAGGGCGGCGGTGTGTGGGATGGGACGGGATGTGGCCGCTGCGGCGTGGCGCGAGATGACTAGGCGCACCAACTCGGCCGGCGGTTCGTCGTCGGGGGTGGTGAGTGGGGCGGCGACGGGGATGCCCGCGGCTAGGGCGTCGGCGCGTACCCGGTCGTGCAGCAGTCCGGGGGCCAGGAAGTACGAGGCGACGGCGATGTCTGTACGCCCGCGCGCCCGCAACTTGGTGATCTCGTCCGCGGTGGGCGGGGAGGTGGCCGAGGCAACGACTACGCCGAGCTCCGGATCTGCGGGCCAGATGTCCTGTTCGCGCAGGCGACGGTCGAGCGCGTCGAGCACGAGCGGGTCGGGGCCGAGCGGAGCGGCGACCGTGAGCCGGGGTGGGTGTCGCAGGGTTCGGATGGCGCGTGCGGTGACGGCCGGGATGTCGTGCCGTACGTGGTGGCCGTGGCTGAGGAACAGGGGTACGACGACGACCTCGCGGGCACCCGAGGCGGCGAGCCGGGCGAGGGCGGTGGGCGTGTCCGGGCCGCAGAGGTCGAGGAACGCCAGCTCGGCACGTAGGCCGGGGGCGGCGCGGCGGACCGTCTGGAGCAGGCCGTGCAGCGCGGCGGCGTGCCTCGGGTCGCGGGAGCCGTGTGCGATCGCGAGCAGGGCGGGAGGCGCGGGAGGCGCGGGCAACGCGGGTGCCACGGGGGGCGCCGGGCGCGCGGCGCCGTTCCCGGCAGCCCCGTTCCCAGCAACCGTGCTCGCGGCGCCTGCCCGCCCGGCTCTCACGTGCGGCTCAGACCCCTGGTGCGCAGCAGGCGGCGCTCCAGCGGGGCGAAGAAGAGCTGGTTGACCCCGATCCCGATGATCAGGATGATGATGATCGATCCGAAGGCCAGCGGCAGGTCCAGGTTGTCCTGGGCGAACTTCATCACCTGGCCGACGCCCGGGCCCAGCTCGGGCGAGATGGCGATCAGCTCGGCGGCCATCAGCGAGCGCCAGGCGAAGGCCCAGCCCTGCTTCATCCCGGACACGTAGCCGGGCAGCGCGGCCGGAATCAGCACGAAGCGCACCGAGTCCAGTCCGCGCGCGCCCAGGTTGCGGCCGACCCGCAGGTAGAGCGGCGGGACCCGGTCAAGACCGTCCATCAGGCCGATCGCGATCGAGGGCACCGCGCCGAGCAGCACCACCATGTAGATCGTGGCCGAGGTCAGGCCGAACCAGATGATGCCGATCGGCACCCAGGCCACCGAGGGCAGGTTCTGCAGCCCGGACAGCAGCGGCGCGACGGCGGAACGCAGCGGCCTGATCCGGGCGACCGCTAGGCCGACCACCGTGCCGATCACCACCGAGGCCGCGAAGCCGATCACCGCCCGGGAGATCGAGTCCCAGATCGCCTGGTTGAGCTGGCTCGGACCCCACTCGGCACGCAGCGTGTTCCACACGTCGCCGGGGCCGGGCAGCGGGATCACGCCGGAGTGCAGGTGCATCCAGACCAGGATGTCCCAGACCAACAGGATCACGCCGAGCGCGATCACCGGCGGCAGCGCCCTGGCCAGCACCCGCCGCCACCACGGGCGGCGCTTCTCGGCCGCGGCCGTGTCCAGTGCGTCCAGACCGGCCTCGAGGCGGGCGAGGGTGTCCGTGTCGGCAGGGACCGTGCCCACGGCCGTGGAGGTGGCAGCGGTGGACGTGGCGGCCCTGTCCTGGCCGTCGTCCGCGGCGCCCGTGGACGCAGCGTCGGCGAACTCGTTAGCCATGGCGGCTGATCTCCCTGTGCAGCTCGTCGGTGATCTCCCGGGCGAGTTCCGCGACCGCGGCGTCCTCGATCCGGCGCGGCTGCGGGATCTGCACCGTCCACTCGCGGGCCACCCGGCCCGGGCGTGAGGAGAGCAGCACCACCCGCTGGCCGAGCCGCACCGCCTCGCGCACGTTGTGCGTGACGAACAGCACCGCGATGCCGGTCTCCTGCCACAGCGAGGTCAGCTCGCCGTGCAGCACGTCCCGGGTGATCGCGTCCAGCGCGCCGAACGGCTCATCCATCAGCAGCACGTCCGCCTGCTGCGCCAGCGCCCGGGCCAGCGCGACCCGCTGGCGCATCCCGCCGGACAGCTCGTGCGCCCGCTTGTGCGCCGCGCCTTCAAGCCGGACCAGGCGCAGCAGCCGGGCCGCCTCTTCGCGCCGCTCGGCCTTGCCGATCCCGCGCAGCCGCAGCGCCAGCTCCACGTTCCCGGCCGCGGTCAGCCAGGGGAACAGCGCGGACTCCTGGAACATCAGCGCCGCCCGGCCGCCCGGCAGCTCGATCGAGCCGGAGGTGACCGGATCCAGGCCCGCGACCAGGTTCAGCAGGGTGGACTTGCCGCAGCCCGAGGCGCCCAGCAGGCAGACGAACTCGCCCGGGGCGACGGTCAGGTCGATCCCGTCCAGCACCGGCGCCTCGGCCGGGCCGCCGTACCGCTTGGTCACCCCGGTCAGGCGCACGGCGGCGTCGGCCACCGTCGTGGTCGCGGCGGGGTTGGTACCCATCGTCACGGTCAACTGACTGTTCCTCTCCTGAGTGCCGGGGCCCGGCGGTGCGGTGGTCGGTTCCGCCGGGCGGCGGCGCGGGCGTCCCGGTGGGGTCGCTTACTGGTTGCCGAGGCCGGCCGACGACACGGTCGATTGACCGGCGGCGGTCAGCGCCTGGTTGAGCAGGGTCAGGTCGTAGATGCCCTTGAGCGAGGTCTGCTTGAGCAGCCCGTCGGAGACCGCGTGGTCCAGGCTGGTCTGCAGCGAGGAGGCCTCGGGGTCGTTGGTGACGTTCTCCTCGGACCAGGCCCGGGTGATCACCGCGTCCTTGAGCGCCTTTCCGGTCAGCGACTTGATCGTGGTGTTGACCAGGGTCGCCGCGTCGGTCGGGTTGGCGGTCACCCAGGAGTTCGCCGCGACCTGGCCCTCGAGCAGGGCCTTGACGGTCTGCGGGTGCGCGGTGAGGTACGAGGTGGCCACCACCAGGTTGGTGGTGGCGAACTGGCCGCTCGGCCACAGCGACTTCTCGTCCACCAGCACGTGGCCGCCGCCCTCGACGACCAGGCGGGAGGCCCAGGGCTCGGGCACCCAGGCGCCGTCGATCTTGCCGGCCTCGAACAGGGTCAGCGTGGTGGCGTTGTCGGTCGGCGAGATCTTCACGTCCCCGCCGCCCTGCTGGGTGGTCGCGTAGCCCTGCTGCTTGAGCCAGTAGCGCAGCGCCACGTCCTGGGTGTTGCCCAGCTGCGGGCTGGCCAGGGTCTTGCCCTTGAGGTCCGCGATCGAGGTGATCTTTGAGGAGACCACCAGCTCGGCCCCGGCGTTCTCGGCCCCGGCCACGATGGTCAGGCCGGTGCCCTTGGACTTCACGTAGGCGTTCAGGGCCGAGGACGGGCCGACGTACGCGGCGTCGAGCTTGCCGCCGAGCAGCGCGGTCATCTCGTCCGGGCCGGCGTTGAAGATCTGGGTGGTCAGCTTGGTCGAGCCGAGCTTGTCGGCGAAGAAGTTCTTCGCGACGCCCACGATCGGCGTGGTGTGCGTGACGTTGGCGAAGTAGCCGAGCCGCAGTTCGCTCGCCGGCGTGCCGGTGGACGTGGAGGTGCCGCTGGCGGCCGGGTTGCCGGCGGTCGGGGTGGTCGCGGTCGCGCAGGCGGCGGTCAGCGCCAGGGCGGCGACGGCCGCGGCGCCGAGCAGGGTGCGCCGGGCGACGAGCGGGGCGGATGAGGTGCGCTTGAGCGGGCGCGCGGCGGGTGCGAAACGGAGCGGGGACACGTGAATCCTCGTCTGGGTTCGGGGGAGTGGCTGGCTGTCGGGGCTGGGCTCGGGCGTGAGCGACCGGCGGCTGGCGAGGCGTCAGCCGCGAGTCGGGTCAGGCAGTGACTCAGCGTGCGGCTGCGCGGGCGGGTGAGCCGGTACACCCGCTCAGCCGTCCCGTCTCCCTCGGGTCCATGGCGCCGGAGATCCCGGCGAGGATGAAGTCAGGCATCTGCTACGCCCCGGCGGTCGTGCCGGCGGCGGTCACTGCGGCGGGGGTCGCGGTGGACAGCGGCGTGCCGACCATGCCCGCGGTCAGCGTCGCGCCGTCGCTCTCGTCGATCAGCAGGAAGGAGCCGGTGCGCCGGTCGGCGGTGTAGTCGTCCAGCGGCAGCGGGGCGGCCACCCGCAGGGTGACCTGGCCGATCTCGTTGACGGACAGCGAGTCGGGGTGGGGTTCGGCGGCCAGCGTGTCGATGTGCAGGCGGCTGTCGAGCGAGCGGACGATCGCCTTGACCGTCTTGGTGGTGTGCCGCAGCAGCACCCGGTCTCCGGCCCGCAGGGGGCGGTCGGCCAGGTGGCAGACGGTCGCGACGACGTCCTGGGTGACCGCCGGGGCCTCGGCGACCGGGACGATCATGTCGCCGCGGGAGATGTCCAGGTCGTCGGCCAGCCGCAGCGTCACCGACTGCGGCGCGAAGGCCACGTCCACGTCCCGCTCGCCGAGCCGGTCGATCCCGGCGATCGTCGAACGCTGACCCGAGGGCAGCACCACGATCTCGTCGCCGGGCCGCAGCACCCCGGAGACCAGCTGCCCGGCGTAGCCGCGGTAGTCCCGGAACTCGCCCGGGGTCTGCGGCCGCAGCACGTACTGCACCGGGAAGCGGGCCGGATGCGCGGCCGGATCGACCTCGACGTCCACCGCCTCGAGGTGCTCCAGCAGGGTCGGGCCGCCGTACCAGTCCATCGACGCGGAGGGCTCGACGACGTTGTCCCCGGCCAGCGCGCTGATCGGGATCGCGGTCACCTCGGGCACGCCCAACCGGTTCGCGTACGCGGTGAACTCGTCCGCGATCGGCGCGAACACCGATTCGTCGTAGCCGACCAGGTCCATCTTGTTCACCGCGAGCACCACGTGCGGCACCCGCAGCAGCGCGGCCACCGCGGCGTGCCGGCGGGTCTGCTCGACCACGCCGTTGCGCGCGTCCACCAGCACCACGGCCAGCTGCGCCGTGGACGCCCCAGTGACCATGTTGCGGGTGTACTGCACGTGCCCGGGGGTGTCGGCCAGGATGAAGCGGCGGTGCGGGGTGGCGAAGTAGCGGTAGGCCACGTCGATGGTGATGCCCTGCTCGCGCTCGGCCCGCAGCCCGTCGGTGAGCAGCGCCAGGTCGGCCCCGGTCAGCCCGCGCTCGCGGGAGACCCGCTCGACCGCGTCGAGCTGGTCGGCGAACACCGTCTTGGTGTCGTGCAGCAGCCGGCCGACGAGGGTGGACTTGCCGTCGTCCACCGAGCCGGCCGTGGCCAGCCGCAGCAGCGAGACGCCCGGGTCCGCGGCAGTGCTCTGAGTACCGGACATTTTAGAAGTACCCCTCGCGCTTGCGATCCTCCATCGCGGCCTCCGACAGCTTGTCGTCGGCCCGGGTCGCCCCGCGCTCGGTCAGCGTCGAGGCGGCGATCTCGCGGATCACCTGGGCGATCGTGTCCGCGTCGGAGTCGACCGCGCCGGTGCAGGACATGTCGCCGACGGTCCGGTAACGCACCATGCGGCGCTCTACCGTCTCACCGTCCTTCGGGCCGCCCCACGCGCCGGCGGTCAGCCACATCCCACCGCGGTTGAACACGTCGCGCTCGTGCGCGAAGTAGATCTCCGGCAGCTCGATGCCCTCACGCTCGATGTACTGCCACACATCCAGCTCGGTCCAGTTGGACAGCGGGAAGACCCGCACGTGCTCGCCGACCCGGTGCTTGCCGTTGTACAGCTGCCACAGCTCGGGCCGCTGCCGGCGCGGGTCCCAGCCGCCGAACTCGTCGCGCAGCGAGAAGACCCGCTCCTTGGCCCGCGCCTTCTCCTCGTCGCGGCGGCCGCCGCCGAACACCGCGTCGAACTTTCCGTCGGTGATCGCGTCGAGCAGCGGCACGGTCTGCAGCGGGTTGCGGGTGCCGTCCGGGCGCTCGCGCAGCCGGCCGTCGTCGATGTAGTCCTGCACGTTCGCCACGGTCAGCCGCAGGCCGTGCTGCTCGACGGTGCGGTCGCGGTACTCGATGACCTCGTCGAAGTTGTGCCCGGTGTCCACGTGCAGCAGCCCGAACGGCACCGCGGCCGGCCAGAAGGCCTTGAGCGCCAGGTGCAGCATCACGATGGAGTCCTTGCCGCCAGAGAACAGCAGCACCGGCCGCTCGAACTCGGCCGCGGTCTCCCGGAAGATGTGCACGGACTCGGACTCGAGGGCGTCCAGGTGGGACTGCCACAGCCGCGAGGGTGCCTCGGTCAGGACGGTCATGCCGCTCTCCTTCGTCGGTGTCCGCTCGGTCTGTGTCTGGGTCTGGGTCTGGGTCTGCGTCTGCGTCTGTGTCTCGGTCCGGCTGTCTGCTGCGGCGTCGGTACTGGTGTCGGTCTCTGTCTCGGCTTCGGTCTCCGTCTTGGCGGTGGCCTCGTGCGCACCGGTCACGTGTGCAGTCCGCACTCGGTCTTCGCCGATCCGGCCCAGCGGCCCGCGCGCGGGTCCTCGCCCGGCAGCGCCCGGCGGGTGCACGGCTCACAGCCGATCGAGGTGTAGCCGTCCTGGAACAGCGGGTTGACCAGGACGCCCTGCTCGGCGATGTACGCCTCCACCTCGTCCTGGGTCCAGGCGGCCAGCGGGGAGATCTTCACCATGTTGCGCTTGGCGTCGTAGTCCACCACCCGGATGTCCGCCCGGGTCGGGGACTCCTCGCGGCGCATCCCGTTGATCCATGCGGTGTAGGGCTTCAGGCCCCGCTCGAGCGGCTCGACCTTGCGCAGCGCGCAGCAGCGGTCCGGGTCGTGCGAGTACAGCTTCGGGCCGTACTTCGCGTCCTGCTCGGCCACGGTGCGCAGCGGCGTGATCGAGATCAGGTTCACCTGGTAGCTGTGCGCCACCGCGTCGCGGGTGCCGATGGTCTCGGCGAAGTGGTAGCCGGTGTCCAGGAACAGCACGTCGACCCCGGGCGCGGCGGCCTGGGCCAGGTGCACCAGGTGCGTGTCGGCCATCGAGGAGGCGACCACCAGGCCGTCCCCGAAGGCCTGCTGCGCCCAGGCGACCACCTCGGCCGCGCTCGCGCCGGCCAGCCGTTCGTTCGCCTCGTCGGCCAGCGCGCGCAGGTCGGTCTCGGTCAGTGTGGAAGTCATGCGTCCGCCCCCAGCTTTAGTCCGACGAAGGAGACCTCGAAGACCCTGGCGCAGGAACGGCAGTGCCAGGCGCGGTGGCTGGACGGCTCGGGGCGCAGGTCCTCGTCCGCGCAGTACGGGCAGTACTGCGGCGCGGCGCGCTGCTCGCCACCGCCGGAGCCGCCGGCGGCGCGTACTTGCTCGGTGGAGCTCACGGGTCCGTGATCCTTCGGGTCGGCGCGGGCACGCGGCGCCGCGGACCGGAAGTGGAGCTCGTGGAGTCCGGCCGACGCGCTTCGCACCCGCGATCGCTCTCCGGGGCGTTCCCTCGGAGGCGGTGCTGACTAGCCTGTCTTCGCTGGTGGCGGGGTTATCGCGACGGCATACAGACGGCGCTGGACACGCGCTTGTAGTCGACGTGGCGTCGAGCTACGAGGGCGATTCCGGCGCGGGACATGACACGAGCGTGCCATTTCGGCCGGGATTCCGTCCAGCTCGTACCATTATATGGACGCGACGGTGAGACAAACCGGGGTCGCCGGGGTCCGGCAGGGATCTCGGCCCCGCTGCTCAGGACAGCTGCTGCTCGGTGGCGCGCACGGTCCACTCGGCGAAGGACTCGCCCTCGGAACGGTCCGCCTCGTACGCGCGCAGCACCCGCTCCACGTAGTCCGGCAGCTCCTTCGAGGTCACCTTGAGCCCGCGCACCTTGCGGCCGAAGGAGCCCGCGTCATCCAGGTCCGAGCCGAAGTGCCCGCCCAGGTGCACCTGGAAGCCCTCGACCTGGTTGCCCTCGGCGTCCCGGACCAGCTGGCCCTTCAGGCCGATGTCGGCGGTCTGGATCCGCGCGCAGGAGTTCGGGCAGCCGTTGACGTTGATGGTCACCGGGGTGTCGAAGTCCGGCAGCCGCTTCTCCAGCTCCTCGATGGTCTCCGCGGCCAGCGCCTTGGTCTCCACGATGGCCAGCTTGCAGAACTCGATGCCGGTGCAGGCCATGGTGTGCCGCCGGAAGACCGAGGGCCGCACCTGCAGGTCCAGCGCCTTCAGGTCCCCGGCCAGGCCCTCGACCCGGTCCGCGGGCACGTCCAGGATCAGCATCTTCTGGTCGGCCGTGGTGCGGATCCGGTCCGAGCCGGCCGCCTCGGCCAGGTCCGCGATGCGGCCCAGCGTGGCCCCGTCCACCCGGCCGACCCGCGGGGCGAAGCCGACGTAGTACGCGCCGTCCTTCTGCTCGTGCACGCCCACGTGGTCGCGCTGCGTCGGCGGGACGAAGGCGGGCGGCGGGCCGTCCAGCAGCGGGCGCTTGAGGTACTCGGTCTCCAGCACCTCGCGGAAGCGGGCCGGACCCCAGTCCGCCATCAGGAACTTGAGCCGGGCGCGGGTGCGCAGCCGCCGGTAGCCGTAGTCCCGGAAGATCCCGCAGACCCCGGCCCACACGTCGGCGACCTCGCCCATCGGCACGAAGGCGCCGAGCCGCTTGGCGAACTGCGGGTTGGTGGACAGCCCGCCGCCGACCCACAGGTCGAAGCCCGGCCCGTGCTCGGGGTGGTTCACCCCGACGAAGGAGATGTCGTTGGTCTCGTGCACCACGTCCTGCAGCCCGGAGACCGCGGTCTTGAACTTGCGCGGCAGGTTCGAGAACTCCTTGGAGCCGATGAACCGCCGGTTGATCTCCTCGATCGCCGGGGTCGCGTCCAGGATCTCGTCCTTCGAGACGCCGGCCACCGGGGAGCCGAGGATCACCCGGGGCGTGTCCCCGCAGGCCTCGGTGGTCTCCAGCCCGGTAGCCTCCAGGATCTTCCAGATCGCCGGGACGTCCTCGATCCGGATCCAGTGCAGCTGGATGTTCTGCCGGTCCGTCACGTCCGCGGTGCCGCGCGCGTAGGTCGTCGAGACCTGCGAGATCGCCCGCAGCTGGGCGACCGTCAGCCGGCCGCCGTCGATGCGGACGCGCAGCATGAAGTACTCGTCGTCGAGCTCGTGCGGCTCCAGGATCGCGGTCTTGCCGCCGTCGATCCCGGGGCGGCGCTGGGTGTACAGGCCCCACCAGCGCATCCGGCCGCGCAGGTCCTGGGCGTCGATGGCGTCGAAGCCGCGCACCGCGTAGATGTTCTCGATCCGGGCGCGCACGTTCAGCCCGTCGTCGTCTTTCTTGAACTGCTCGTTCGGGTTCAGGGGGGTGAAGTGCCCCTTGGCCCACTGGCCCTCGCCGCGGTGCCGCCTCACCTGGTGCGTACGCACGCTCCCGGGGGTGGGCGCGGTGGCGTCAGGCGTGCTCGACTCGGTCATCCGTGGTCCTTCGCGAAGAGGGCATTCCGAGCCGAGCGTGCCATCCGGCTGCGCACAGCGTCCACCGCGGCTCACGATGTGGACCTTCCGGTGAGACGGATCGGGCTCGCCGGCCAGTCCCGGATCAGCCCCGGATCAGTCCCGATCGGCCCCCGGTCAGCTCACCGCGAGCGTCCCCAGCATCACCGCGACGGTCCCTGCCGAGCCGTCCGCGTGCGTGACGACGACCGGCACCCGCTGTCCGGGCCGGAGCTGCGCCAGGGTCTCGGAGAGGGTCGCGGTGTCCGGCGTCGCCGTTCCGCCCACGCTCACGATCACGTCCCCGGGCACCAGCCCCGCCGTGGCCGCCGGGCCGCCGTAGTCCAGCGAGACCACGTCGAGCCCGACCGGCTTGAAGCCGTCGCCCAGCACGGTGCGCACGCGCAGGCCCAGCGCGGCCAGGCCCGAGTCGGTCACCCGGCCGCTGCGCACGATCTGGTCCGCGATGTCCTTCGCCCGGTCGGACGCGATGGCGAAGCCGATGCCCGGGGCCGCCCCGCCGATCTGCTGGTCCACGGCGGCCAGCGTCGGGATGCCGACGATCCGGCCGCTCAGGTCCACCAGCGCGCCGCCGCTGTTGCCCAGGTTGATCTCGGCGGAGGTCTGCACCAGCCCGGTGAGCGTGGCCCCGGTCGCGGTCCCGTCGGTCGGCTCGGTGACGGTGCTTCCGGTGGCCGAGACGATGCCCTGCGTCACCGAGGCGGCCAGGCCCAGCGGGTTGCCCATCGCCAGCACGATCTGGCCGATCCGCAGCTTCGAGGAGTCGGCGAACCCGGCCGCGACCAGGCCGCTCGGCGGGTTGTCCAGCCGGATCACGGCCAGGTCGCCCTGCGGGAAGCTGGCGACCAGCCGGGCGGGGCGGGCGGTGCGGTCCGTGGAGAGGGTGACCGTGAACGTGGTGGCCGACCCGGCCACGTGGGCGTTGGTCACGATGTCGCCGGCCGGGTCCAGGACGATCCCGGAGCCGAGGTCGAAGGTCGTCTCGACGCGCACGATGGACGGCAGCGCGGTGGTGACGGCCCGTTCGTAGTCGGCCTGCAGGTCCTGCGAGGACTGGGAGACGTTCGACGCGCCCGAGGTGGTGTCGTCGCTCCCCGGCGTCGTGCTGCCCGCGGCGGAGGCGCACCCGGCGTAGGCCGTGAGCAGTCCGGTGACCAGTACTGCGTACCCGCGACGAGACCTGCGACCCAGACGGCCTATGGCCATGACCGGACACCGCCGTTCTGCCGTTCCGTCAGTTGTCCCTACGGAATCAGGCAACGGGGTCCGGTCGGCCGCCGCACCCCGGCAGCGCCGAACGAATGACGGTGCCGGTGTGGTGACGCCGCGTCACAAGCTGTTGCTCGACCGGCCTCACGTCATCCGGCGGATCCCCGAGATGCTCATCATGTTCCAGTGTCCGTACGTGATCGAGTACCCGGTGGACGGCGCGTGTATGACCAGGCCGCCGCCTATGTACAGCGCCTCGTGCTCGTCGCCGATGTAGAAGATGACGTCGCCCGGCTCCAGGTCGGCCAGCACCGCGGGAACGGCGTAGCCCTCGTTGACCTGGTCGTAGGTGGTGCGCTGGAGGGAGACCCCGGCCGAGGCCCACGCGGCCTGGACCAGCCCGGAGCAGTCGTAGCTCGGGTCGCCGGTGCCACCCCACTGGTACGGCATGCCCAGCTTGGACCTGGCGAAGGCGATCGCGGTCGCGGCGCGTCCGGAGGCCTGGGGGACCGCCGCTATCTCGGCGGCGGTCACGCCCGAGTAGTCGAACGCCTGCTGCTCGGCGTAGGTCAGCTGCGAGAGCAGGTTCTGGGCCTGCTGGAACTTGCCGATGATCTGCGTCTTCATGGCGGCGGCCTCGGTCTGCGCCTGCTGCAGCTGGCCCAGCCGCGAGACGGCCGTCTTCTTCAGCGTGGCCAGCTGGTCCTGCTCGAGCTTGAGCGTCTTGAGGTTGAGCACCTCGGCCTGGTTGACCTGGCTCATGGTCGCGGCCTGCTGCAGGTACTGGTCGGGGTGGCTGGCGAGCATCAGCTCCAGCGTCGGGTCCACCGAACCGGACCGGTACTGCGAGGCGGCCAGCGGGCCGAGGGTGGCCTGCAGCTTGTTCATCGACTGCTGCATGGTGGCGGCCTCGCCCTGCAGCTCGTCCACCTGCTTCTGCAGGTTGGACAGCTGCTCGACCGCGCCGTCGTACTTGTTGGTGGCATCCTCGGCCTGCGCGTTGAGCGCGGTGACCTGCTTCTGGATGTCGGCGGAGGTGGCCGCGTGGCCCGCCGTCGGGACCAGTCCCACGCCGGCTGCGGCGGCGGCGGTCGTGGCCGTGAGGGTCATGACGGAACGGGTCGACGTCTTGGCCCGTCTGTGGGACGCCATTTTCTCGCGTACTCCAATGCGGTCGCTTTCCACCGCCTACCGGGTGAGCTGACGGGTTCGGGCCGGAAAGCGCCGGACGGACGCGGCCGTCGATCGCAGTGCCCTACGACACGTGGTGCGGCACAGCGTGAGCGGCGCGCGACACGGCGGTGTCGATTCACCCCTGAACGCTCAGGCGTGCTCCGGTTCCGGCGGAGGCCGGGCGGGTACCGGTGCGGTGCTCGAGCGAACGGTGGTTCCCCGGTTCCGGCCTCGCGGCCGGATTCGGCGTCAGGCGCGCCCCGCGTCCGGTCCGGGGAGTAGACCGGGTGTCAGGTTGCGCCTGAAGCGAAAAGATATGCCTGCCGACCCTAGACAAAACGGACTTCACGAAGGCTCTTTACCGGAAATTTACCGCCTGGCGGAGGCTTAGGCCCGCCTTGTCCGTGTTTCGGTACGGAACGGGGCCACGCCCGTGTGCAGGTGTTTCAGGGCTCGTCGACACAGTGTCGGAGACCTGACGCGACCTCGGTACGTTGAGCCGGAGCCGTCGCGCCCGGTACGGTGGTGCGCCTGATGCAGTAGAGCAAGAAATCACGATGTATACGGATACAGCCGACGAGGCGGTCCTCAGCGCACAGCCGCCGAGTGCCGCTGTCCAGTCCCCCCGCCGCGAGCGCGTTGCTCTGCGGCCGCTGCACGGACGCGAGCTCCGTGCTCCTTCGGCGACGCCGCAATCAGTGCCGTCCGTGCCGGCTGAGTCGGCCGTGCCCGCCGTGCCGAACGTTGCTGTCGCGCCCCGCCGCCGGGGCCGCGTCCGCGTCACCTTCTCCCTCTGCCTGCGCTACCGCATCACCGGCCTGGCCGCCGAGGCGGCCTTCTGGGTGCTGCTCTCGCTGCCCGCTCTGGCGCTCGGCACAGTAGGGATTCTGGGCTATCTGCACGGCCAGCTCGGCAGCGTCAGGGCCGCCCGGCTCGAGCACATCCTCACCCACGCGGCCGGCACGGTGCTGTCGCAGCGAGAGGTACGCCAGAGCGTCGCGCCCATGCTGCACGGCATGCTGACCTCGGGGCACGCCGACGTGGTCTCGGTCGGCTTCCTGGTGGCGCTGTGGTCCGGCTCGCGCGCGCTGAACGTGGCGATAGACACCATCACGGTGGCCTCCGGCCAGTCCGGGCGGCGGGGCATCGTGCGCACCCGGCTGGTGGCCTTCGCGCTGTACCTTCCGGCGCTGCTGCTCGGCGCGGCCACCGTGCCGTTGTCGCTGGCCGGGACGGAACTGCTGGCCGGTCTCACACCTGGAGCCGGGGCCGTGCTCAGGCCGCTCGCGTGGCCGATCGTGGCGGCGGCGCTGGTGGTCTTCCTCACGACGCTTTACCATCTGGCCTTACCGGACCGTCTGCCGTGGCGCGCCGGACTGCCGGGAGCCCTCGTCGCGCTCGCGATGTGGGCGGCCGGATCCGCGCTGCTGCGGGTCTACTTCCACACCGGCCAGGCCGGCGCTACCGGCGCCGCGGGCTTCGGACGGATCGCCGCGACCGCGGCGGTCCTGCTGTGGCTGTACATCACCGCCCTCGCCGTGCTGATCGGCGCGGTGTTCAACGCCGTGCGTGCGGGTACGGAAGCGGGAACCGAGGACGGAAGGGCGGACCCGAGCCCGACCCCGGACGAGGAGCCGAGCCGAGCAGGTGAGGCGTGAGCGGTGCGTAGGCGAGGCGAACGGCGAAAGCGCTGGTGAACGCGCCGGTGAAAAAGCCGTCGAACCCGGTGGCGCGCAGAGCGAGAATATTCTCGAGACAGCACCGAGGGTGTCGCTTAGGATGACTCGATCATCCGCATAACGGATATTTGACAACGCAGTTCGCAAGTGGCGCAGTGGTCCTGGACCGCAGCGCCGAACAGACGGCAACCGTAGCCGGGAGCCGTCCGAAGCCTTGGAGGACACGATGCAGGCAAGCGCCGCCACAGGCGACCCCGCGCCGGCAACCGACGTGCCCCCACCGCGCACCCACGGTCGTTATGCGGCGGGCCGCTCCACTGCCGAGCTGGTCGTCGTCCCCCCGGACGGACTGGGCTGGAGCGAAACCGACCTAGAGGAGCTCGACCGCTCGGCCCCGGGCCTGCTGCCCGGCCGGATCGTGAAATGTGACCAGTCCGGCGCCCTGGTACTGATGCCCTGGGGAGCCGCCCGCGCGACCTACTGCGCCGCGCTCCTGTTGGCCGCCGCCAGAGCCAAGGCCGGGGGCCGCATCTGGCCCCGCCCAGGCGACCGCGTGGCGCTCCGCAGCTGGCCTGACGGCCCCATCACGGTAGAGGGCGTCGTCGCCTGACTCCGTAGGCCCTGTGACCCTGTCGGCCCCTGCGAACCGCCTCTGCCGACCCCAAACCCCCGCGACGCTGACGCGAACACAGCCGCGGGTTGACGACATGTGGACAGCGGCGCGGTGTCACAGGAGACTGTCGCGCACGGGAATGTCCGAGGACGACTGCGGGGGCTGACGGCGTGGCCAATGCGATTGTGGAAGCGTTGGAGAAGGCTGCGGAGCGGGTCGGTAAGACGCTGAGCCAGGACGCGGGCAAGGCTGTTGAGGATATGTATCGCAGTGCGGGCAAGGGCACCGAGGATGTGGTCAAGCGGATCACGGAGGCGGACGCCGAGCACGCGGGCAAGTTGGTGGCGCTGGCCGAGAAGCTGGGCAAGGGCGGCGGCAAGGAACTGACCGGCGACGCGGAGAAGGCCGAGCAGGCCAGCCTCCGCAGCAAGTTCTCGACCATCCTCGATCCGGAGGGCAGCTGGGAGGGCCCGAACGGCCTCCACCTGAGCCGTGACGAGAACGCAGCCGCAGACCAGTTCCTGGCCCGCGCGAAGTCCGCCGAGTCGCAGATCAGCCCGAAGATCATGGATATCAAGAACGACGTGCCCGGCGCGGAGACGATGGGATATCCGGACTATGTGCTCAAAGATCCCGAATCGTTCAAACGCAAGTTCGCCTCGACGTTGGACGAGAGTCCGACCCGCGATCTCGGCCCAGCGCTTGCGGATATGAAGGACTCTGTCCGGTACACCCTCAAACTGCCCGGTGAGGGTAGCGCGTACAGCGACGGAGTGAACTCGGTCGTGGATCGTTTCCACTCCGCCGGATTCGAGAACGTCAAGTTCAAGAACTCCTGGGGCTCGCCGGCCTATCAGGGCATCAACAGCTTCTGGCGGGACCCGCAGAGCGGTCGCGTGTTCGAGATGCAGTTCCACACCCAGGAGAGTTTCGACGCCAAGATGGTGACGCACGGCCTGTACGAGGAGGCGCGTCTGCCGGGGGTCGACGATGCGCGGTTCCAGGAGCTGGAAGACCAGCAGAACCAGATCTTCGGCGCTGTGCCACGGCCGTCCGGGGCTTCTCAGATCAAACTGCCGGAAAGGTAGTATCCGAATATGGACAATGAGACACCTCGGATCACCTACTACGCTTTGATCCCCGACAACGGGTCGGCGGATGACGCGACCGGCCTCGTCCGGCGCGTGCACACTTCGCCCCGGAGAACCGACGAGGCCATCGGCAATGACCTCGAATGGCACCCGACCGACTATTTGGACAGGTACTACATTCTCGGCAGCATGGATCGCGAGCACGTCGAAGTCTCCGCCGAGTTCGCGGAGGGGCTGTTGGAGCGGTGGCGCGAGCGGCGGCGGAGTCGGGACGCGGCGGGTGACTGAACGTTAGGTGGCGTGCTGGTTCTACCGCACCGGGGTGTGGTGGGCGGGGGCTGAGGAGACGTTGATGCCGCCCCAGACGGCGCGGGCGCCCGAGTCGCCTACTCGGATGGTCTCGACGATGCAGATCGCGCTGGCGGCGATGGCGAGGGCTGAGATGGTGACCATCGTCACGTGGTGCTCGGCGTAGCCTGCCCTGTCCACTACGACCAGGGCCACCGCGAACAGGGCGGTGACCGCGACGAACCAGACCAGGGTCAGGCCGAGGCTGCGGTGCTGGGCCGCGATCTTCTGCAGGTAGGTCGCGTGGTTGAACAGCTGCTGGCCGGCCAGGTCGGTCGCGTAGGTGACGCCGACCATGACCACCGCGAAAATCGCGTTGAGCAGTCCGAAGCGCCGGCGCCAGGCCGGGCGGGCCGCGAGCGCGATGGTCGTCAGACACACCAGGGGGATGCCGGCTACGGCCACGTGCAGCAGCAGGATGTGGGTCGGCAGTCCGAACACCTTGACGGGCATCGGCGAGTCTTCTCCTGTTCATCCGGTGCCCGCGTGCTTCCGCACCAGGCCGTACACGCCAAACGTAAGCCCAGGTCGGATGGTTCACAGCCCGAAGGAGCCACCCGTGCGCCAGTAGTAGCTCTCTGAGCGTCCCAGGAAGTCCGCGTCCACCAGATACCGCCGCAGCGCCGCGTAGTCGTCGTGGAACTTGCCAAGGATCTCATTGACCTCCGCCTCCGGATAACGCACCCCCGGCTCGAAGGACTGCGCCAGATAGTCGAGCACGACCATCCGCTTGGCGTGCGCGAGCGGGACGTGCGTGAGCCGGCCGCGGGAGAAGAAGCCGCGCAGCACTGCGGCGACGGCGGGGTCCTGCACGGGGGGACCGGGCAGGGCCGCGTCGTCGCGCTGCCGGGCGGTTGCCTCGCCGGCGGCCCGCAGGGTTTCGGGGGTTGCGCGCCAGCCCGCCGTGGTCTCGGTGCCCGCTGTGTCTTCCGCGCCCACTGCGTCTTCCATGTCCGCTGTGCCCTCCTTGGGCTCGGGTGACGCGGCCAGGCCGGCGTCCTCCAGCCGGGAGAGGGCGCGCAGCACGTCGCGGACGGGCACGCCTGAGGTCGCGGCCAGCTCGGCCGGCTGCGCCCCGCCGCCGCCGACGGTCGAGGCGAGTACGAGGGCGGCGTAGACGCGCAGCCGGGCCGGGTCCGCCAGCAGCGCGATCAGCCGGCGCGGGTCGGGGGTCTCGTCTTCACTGACGCGAGCGGTCATGGGATCGATCGTAGCCAGGGTGTGTTTCCATCTCCCTACCCTTTTAGCCGATCACTACCGGCGCGGAGAGGCGCAGGTCTCGGGACGAGCGGCCCACCTGGACCAGGTACCGCCCGTGCGGGTGCACCCAGTCGTGCTCCGACGCGTCCCAGTGGGCGAAGGCCCGGCCGGGGACCCGCAGCCGCACGTGCGTCAGCTCGCCCGGACCGGTCTGCGCGATGCCGATGCCGGCCAGGGCGCGGACGGGGCGCTCGGGGACGGGCCTGTCAGCTGACGCTGCGGGCGCGCCGTCGTCGGACGCGGGGTCCAGCGGCTCGGACAGGTACAGCTGCACGACCTCACGGCCGGCCCGGCGGCCGGTGTTGCGGATCGTCACGGTGACCTCGACGTCCGCCCCGGCGTGCACCGGGCCGACCGGGACGTCCAGCTCCTCGTACATCCACGTCGTGTACCCAAGTCCGTGGCCGAACGGGAACAGCGGCTCGGTCCCGGCCCTGTCGTACGCCCGGTAGCCCACCATCAGGCCCTCGCTGTACTCCAGCGCCCCGTCCACCGGCCGGGCCGGCCCGATCGGGCAACCCGCCTCGGTGCGCGGCACGGTCACCGGCAGCCGCCCACCGGGCTCCGCCTCGCCTAGCAACACGTCCGCCAGCGCGTGGCCGAACTCCTGGCCGGGGAACCAGACCTGGACGATGGCCGCCACCTGGTCGGCCCACGGCATCAGCACCGGCATGCCGCTGTTGACGACGACGACGGTGTGGGAATTGACTGCGGCGACCGCCGAGACCAGCTCGTCCTGGCGGCCGGGGAGCGCCAGGGTCTCGCGGTCGTAGCCCTCGCTCTCGATGCCCGCGGCCGAGCCGACCATCACGATCGCGGTCTCGCTGGACTGCGCGGCGGCGACGGCCTCCTTGATCAGCGTGTCCTCCTCCGGCATCGGGACGATGCCCAGCTGGAACCGGGTGAATCCGAGCTCGTGCTCGGAGGGGTCGCAGGTAGCGAGGACTTCGATCCGGTCTCCGGCGTCCAGGTCCAGCTCGGTGGCGACCTCGAACGGGCGGGAGAGGGCGACGACCGGGTCGTTGCCCCCGGGCGCCTCCCCAGTGAGTATCAGGGGGTTTTCGTGGGTGCTGGCCACCGCGGGGCCGGACAGTTCCAGGCGCAGCGCGCCCAGGCCGGCTACGGCGAAGCGGTAGGGGCCGGGGGTCGCGGCCTCGAAGACGGTGTGGAACCGCAGTTCCCCGACGCCCGGGCGGAGCACCTCCGGCGGGAACGGGTCCCACCAGGTCACCTCGGAGTGCTCGCGCACCTCCGCGTAGCGCAGCTCGCCGTCCTCGCCGCGGATCTCGAGGCGGGCGCCGGCGGTCTCGCTGACCGGGTCGAGCAGCGCGTCGGGCGCGGGCAGCGGGGTGGTCAGCCAGGTCCGGCAGCCCTGACGCACGGTCAGCTCGGCGCGCCCGTCCAACGCCGCGAGCAGGCCCTCGGTCGGGGAGACCGCGATGGCCGCGCCGACCTGCGCGCTGCCGAGCCCCTGGTACTGCGGGGCGAGCACGTTCGGGCCGAGCAGCGCGATCGAACCGCCGTCCGGGGACAGCGGAAGCGTGCCGGCGCTGTTGCGCAGCAGGACGAAGGAGCCCGCGGCGGCCTCGCGCAGCACGGCGCGGTCGGCGTGCGGTCCGGGCAGCGTCGGGCGCGGCTCGCCGCCGAGCGCGCCGACCAGCCGGGCGACCCGCAGCAGGCGCAGCACCTTCTCGTCGACCTCGGCCTCCGAGACCGCCCCGCGGGTCACCGCCGCGGCCAGCTCGCCGCCCCACGGCCCGTCCGGGCCCGGCATCACCAGGTCCAGGCCGGCCAGCGCGGTCGGCTCGGTCGAGCGGGCCGCGAACCAGTCCGAGACCACCGCGCCCGCGAAGCCCCACTCCTGCTTGAGCACGGCGCGCAGCAGCTCGGCGTGCTCCGTCATCGTCTCGCCGTTGACCTTGTTGTACCCGGCCATCACCAGCGCGCACTCGGCCTCGGTGACGCAGGCCTCGAACGGCACCAGGTACAGCTCGCGCAGCGTGGTCTCGTCGATCCGCGAGTCCGCGGTCCACCGCTCGGTCTCGGCGTCGTTGCCCACGTAGTGCTTGGCGGTCGCGGCCACCCCGGCCGACTGCAGGCCCCTGACGTACGCGGTGGCGGTCCGGGCGGCCAGCACCGGGTCCTCGCCGAAGCACTCGAAGCCGCGGCCGCCGAACGGGGTGCGCACCAGGTTCACGGTCGGGCCGAGCACGACGTCCACGCCCTTGGCCCGGGCCTCGAGGCCCAGCTGCCTGGCCACCCGCTCGACCAGCCCCGGGTCCCAGGCCGCCGCCAGCGCGACCGGGGCCGGCAGGCTGGAGGAGCGGTCCGCCGGGTCCATGAACGCCCCGCGCACGCCGGCCGGCCCGTCCGACATCACCAGCCGGCGCAGCCCGATCAGCGGCTCGCCCGGCAGGGTGAAGTTGTCCGCCCCGGTCAGCAGCCTGATCTTCTGCTCCAGGGACAGCGCGGCCAGCAGCTCCCGACCGGCCGCGGTCTCCCGCGTCGACGGCGTGCCCTGCGGGCCCAATAAGTCCGTGCGCCCGTGGTCCACCGGGACTCCTCAAGATTTTGCGGTGAATTGTGCTCTTGGTGGTAAAAAAGCGCCCCGGATCCGCGCAGAGTGCGGCTGCGCAGATCCGGGGCCGGGGGTGGTTACGAGACCGGCGTCAGGTGCAGCACGGTGTACTCGAGCCACGGGTTGTTGGGCCGCGGGTCCATGTAGGGGTCGTCCTTGGTCGGCCAACCGGTGAAGCTCTTGGTGCTGTACTCGTTCCAGCCCGCTCCGTACATCAGGACCACGTCGGGCACGTCGGTCGACATGGCGCTGGCCACGATGCCGAGCTGGGTCGTGATGACGGCCGGGTCATTGGTGCCGGCCCAGGCCTTGAGCGCGGCCTGCACCGCCGGGTTGTTGTAGCGGCCGTAGTCGCCGTTGGCGGTCTGGCCGATCGGGGCGCTGGTGCCGTAGTCCAGCCAGTTGTCGTACTGCTGGTACGCGCTCGGGCCGCCGGCGCCCCAGTGGATCGCCGCGTCGAAGCTGCCCGCGTTGAGGTCGGCGGTCCACTTGTCCGGGGTCACGCCGTTGACCGAGACCTTGAAGCCGAGCGGCTTGAGCTCCTGGGAGATCAGCGTCGCGCAGGTGTAGTAGTCCGTGTACGAGGACGGGTCCTCGATCGTGAACGACACCTCGTTGCCGCCCTTGGCCCAGATGCCGCCGGAGTCCTTGGCGTACCCGGCCCCGGTCATGATCGAGGTGACCTTGGCCGAGTCCGAGCTGGCCGACAGGTCGTTCTGCAGGCTCGACGGGACCTGGGAGGCGAACTCCGGCAGCAGCAGGCCGCTGGAGGAGGTGGCCGGCGGCTCGTAGTTGGTCTCGCCGACCTGGGACAGCTCGGTGCGGTTGACCGCCGCGCTGACCGCCTTGCGCACGTTGACGTCGTTGAACGGCGCCTTGGTGACGTTCAGGGTCAGGATCACGGTGTTGGTGGCGGGGAAGTAGTAGTGGTTGTGCGTCGAGTCCTTGGCCACGTACGTCTGGTCGATGTTCGTGACGTAGTTGCCGGCCCAGTCGATCTGGCCGTTGGTCAGCGCCTGGTTGGCGGTGGTGTTGGACACGTAGGCCGGGAAGCTGACCTCGGAGACCTTCGGCGCGCCCTGCCAGTAGCTGCTGTTCGCCTTCAGGGTGAAGCCCTGGGCGGAGAACTTGTCCATCACGTACGGGCCGGAGCCGATCGGGGTCGGGTCGGTCCAGTGCGCCGGGTCCGACTGTGCGGTCCAGACGTGCTGCGGCACGATGAAGGTCTGCCCGGAGATCGCGTACAGGTTCGTGTACTGCGACGAGCTGAAGGTGATCGTGACCGTCGAGTCGTCGGCCGCGGTGGCGTCGGTGATCGGCAGGCCGGTTCCGTTGAGCGCCTTGATGTCCTTCATCAGCTTGAACGTGTAGGCCACGTCCTTGGCCGTCAGCGCCTGGCCGTCGGACCACTTGGTCCCGGCGTGCAGCTTGAAGGTGATCGCGGTGCCGTCCGAGTTCCAGGTGAAGGAGTCGGCCAGCCACGGGTTGTACGAGTCCGCCTTGGTGATGTTCCACTGCAGCAGCGGCTCGTACACCAGCGAGGTCGCGTTGACCGTGTTCGCCAGGCTGGTCTGCACGAAGGGGTTGAAGTTGTCAGTGAACGGCGAGACCGGCGCCGACTCGATGGTCAGCGTCTTCGAACTCTTCGCCGCGCTGGCCGGCTTGGGCGAGCTGCCGCAGGCGCTGGCCGTGAGCGCCAGCGCGACGAGCGCCGCCGCCCCGGCCGCCGCCCGGGGGAATTCAGACTTCCGGAACATTGCTTACACTCCGTTGTGTCCAGTCGGCCGTGGCCGACCGATCTTGGGAAGACCGTGGTGGGATCTGTCCGAGGGTGTTCGGCGCGGTCGGCTGGGCTCGCGCCCGCCTGACACCGCGCACTGCTGGGTGTCCTGCGCGGTGGTGGTCCGCGCGTCGCCGCTCCGTGCGGCGCGGTGCCGCCGGGGCGTTGCCGCGCCGGCTCCGGGCCGGGCCGGGGGAGCGCGCAAGCCGGTCTCCTCTCCTCCTGTCACCGGGGGTCACCCCGCCGGTGTTTCGGGTTCTGAGCTGGTGGGACTCGGTGAGCTGGCTGAGCTGGTGGTGCGTTCCTCCACTGCGGTTGCGGACACGGTGGAAGAGGTCTCGTGGAGCCAGCAGGCGCTGGTCTGGCCGGGGCCGACCTCGAAGGCCGGCGGGTTCTGCTCGGCGCACTTGGCCATCGCGAACGGGCAGCGCGGGTGGAACCGGCAGCCGGAGGGCGGGTTGACCAGGCTCGGCGGCGAGCCCGCCCCGGCCAGCGACGGGGCCTCGGCCCGGTCCGGGTCCGGCGCGGCGGACAGCAGCAGCTGGGTGTAGGGGTGCTGCGGGTGGTCGGTCAGCTGCACCGCCGGGCCCGCCTCCACCACTCGTCCGGCGTACATGACCGCGATGCTGTCGGCCAGGTAGCGGGCGGAGGCGATGTCGTGGGTGACGTACAGGATCGCCAGCCGCTCCCGGTCGCGCAGGTCGGCCAGCAGGTTCAGCACGCCGAGCCGGATGGACACGTCGAGCATGGACACCGGCTCGTCGGCCAGCAGCACCCGCGGCTGCACGGCCAGCGCCCGGGCGATGGCGACGCGCTGGCGCTGCCCGCCGGACAGCTCGTGCGGCAGCTTCTCGATGAATTGCTCCGCCGGGGTCAGCGCCACCCGACGGAGCAGGTCCTGGATGGCCTCGTCGCTGGCCCGGCCCTCGGCCGTGCCGTGGATCTTCAGCGGACGGCCGAGGATGTACCGCATGCCGTGGATCGGGTTGAGCGAGGCGAACGGGTCCTGCAGCACGAGCTGCACCAGCTTCGCGTAGCTGCGGCCGCCGGCCGGGGCGGGCGCCCCGTCCAGGAAGACCTCGCCGGCGGTCGGCTTGATCAGCTGGGCCAGCATCCGGGCCAGGGTGGACTTGCCCGAGCCGGACTCGCCGACCACGGCGGTGACGGTGCCGCGGCGCAGCACCAGGCTGACGTCCTCCACGGCGTGCACCACGGCCCCGCCGCGCAGGCCCCAGCCCCGGCGCACCGGGAAGTGCTTGGTCAGCGACCTGGCCTCGAGCGCGGCCGGCTCGGCGTCGGGCGCGGGGCTCTGTACGTCCACTGAGTCGGTGGTGTCGGTCACAGCGCGCTCCCGGCGGCTTCGATCTCGGGGTTCTCAAGTTCCGCGGCCACGGCGCCGGTGCGCGAGGCGATCCGCGCACCGAGGACGGTCGGCTCCGGCAGCGCCAGCGCCTCCGGGGCGGTGTGGCCCTCGGTCTGCAGCCAGCAGGCCGCCGCCCGCCGCCCGCTGGAGGCCAGCTCGATCAGCTTCGGCTCCTCCTGCTCGCAGATATCCATCGCGTGCGGGCAGCGCACGTGGAAGGGGCAGCCGGAGGGCACGTGCCGCAGGTCCGGCGGCGAGCCGGGGATGCCGATCATCGCCTTGCGCTCGCCGTGCAGGGAGGGGAAGGAGTTGAGCAGCCCGGCGGTATACGGGTGCCGGGGCGCGCGGAACAGCGAGGCGGCCTCGGCGTACTCGACCACCCGGCCCGCGTACATCACCGCGATCGTGTCGGCCAGCTCGATCAGCAGGGACAGGTCGTGGGTGATGAAGAGCACTGCGAAGCCGAGCCGGTCGCGCAGGCCGACCAGCTCCTCCAGGATCTCCCGCTGGGTGACCACGTCCAGCGCGGTGGTCGGCTCGTCCATGATCAGCACGTCCGGCTCCAGGGCCAGCGCCATCGCGATCATCACCCGCTGGCGCATGCCGCCGGACAGCTCGTGCGGGTAGCTGCCGAGCCGGTCCGCGGTGATGCCGACCAGGTTGAGCAGTTCGCCTGCGCGGGCCTTGCGTGCCCGGCGGTCCATCCCGGGGCGGTGCGCCTTGAGCACGTCGGTGAGCTGCGAGCCGACGGTCAGCACCGGGTTCAGCGCGTTCATCGCGCTCTGGAAGACCACCGCGATCTGCGACCAGCGCAGCCGGCGCATCACGTCCAGGTCGGCGGCCAGCAGGTCGTAGTCGCCGTCCTTGCCGTGGAAGACCACCTCGCCCTCGGTGATCACGCCGGGCGTGCGCAGCAGCCGGGTCAGCGCGTAGGCCAGCGTGGACTTGCCGCTGCCGCTCTCCCCGGCCAGACCGAGCACCTCGCCGCGGCGCAGCGTCAGGGTGGCGTCCACCACCGCGTGCACCGCGTCCTCGGAGAACCCGTAGTCGACGCAGAGCCCGGATATCTCCAGGACCGCGTCGCCCCGGCCCTGCGCCGGGAGGTCCAGTTCCACGCTGCTCACACCGTCTCCTCGATGACGACCGCCGCGGAGGACGGGGACTGCCTGCGCACCACCGGGGTCAGGCCCGGGGTGTGCTTGGACGAGATCCCGGCCGCCTTCAGGCCCTTGCGGGACAGGCCCGCGGCGCGCAGCCGGGGGTTGATGAACTCGTCGATGCCGAAGTTGAGCAGCACCAGCGAGGTGCCGAGCAGCGCCACGCAGATGCCCGGCGCGGCGAACCAGTACCAGGCGCCGACCTGCGCGGCCGTGTTGGACTGGGCCCAGAAGAGCATCGAGCCCCAGCTCCACGGCTGGTTCGGGTCCAGCGCGCCGACGAAGGAGAGGGCCACGTAGGTGCCCATCGCGTACAGCACGGTGAAGACGAAGGAGGACGCGATGATCGGCACCAGGTTCGGCACGATCTCGAAGGCGATGATCCGCCAGGAGCGCTCGCCGGTGATCCGGGCCGCGTCCACGAAGTCCCGGCTGCGCATCGAGAGCGTCTGCGCCCGCAGCACCCGGGCGCCCCAGGCCCAGCCGGTGATGCTGATGATCGCGGCCAGCAGCCAGGAGGACGACTTGCCGCCGGAGGGCAGGTAGCTGTTGATCACGATCAGGAACGGCAGCGCGGGCAGCACCAGGAAGATGTTCGCCAGCATCGAGAGGAAGTTGTCGGCCAGGCCGCCGAAGAAGCCCGCGGACACCCCGATCAGCACCGAAAGAACCGTGGCCAGCGCCCCGGAGAACAGCGAGATCACCAGGGTGCTGCGGGTGCCGACCAGCAGCTGCGAGTACACGTCCTGGCCCTGCTGGGTGGTGCCGAGCCAGTGCTGCGCGCTCGGGTGCAGCCACGGCGTGGCGACCAGCTTGATCGGGTCGTACGGGGCGATCGACGGGCCGATGATCGCGATCAGGGTGAAGAACAGGAACAGGCCGAGGCCGATCGCGATCTTGGGGGATTTCAGGATGCGCATGCTCAGGCCTCCTGTCGGGTGCGCGGGTCGAGCATCACGTACACCGTGTCCGCGAGCAGGTTCGCGGCCAGCACGGCGAAGGTGATGATCAGGAAGATGCCCTGGATCAGCGGGTAGTCCTCGGCGCTGACCGCGCCGAGCAGCAGGTTGCCGACCCCGGGGTAGGAGAACACCAGCTCGGTCAGCAGCGAGCCGGCCACCACGAAGCTGAGCGCGTTGGCGAAGCCTGAGATGCTCGGCAGTACCGCGTTGCGCGCCGCGTAGTAGACCACCCGGCGGTTCGGCAGCCCCTTGGCCTGCGCGACCAGGACGTAGTCCTCGTCCATGGTGGTCACCATCATGTTGCGCATGCCGACGATCCAGCCGGCCACCGAGCTGAGCACGATGGTCAGCGCGGGCAGCGCCGCGTGCTGGATCGCGCTGCCGACGAAGCCGGGGTTCAGGCCGATCACGTAGTTGTTCGTGTCGTAGCCCTTGAAGTCGTCCGGGAACCAGTGCAGCTGTTCGGCGAAGAAGTACAGCAGGACGGTGCCGAGGAAGAAGTACGGGATCGCCTGGAAGAAGGTGGCGGTCGGCAGGATCTGGTCCAGGGCCGAGCCGCGCCGCCAGCCGACCAGCGCGCCGACGAAGGTGCCGATGATGAAGCTGAGGATGGTCGCGGTGCCGACCAGGATCACCGTCCACCACAGGCTGGAGCCGATGACCGTGGTGACCGTGTCGGGGTAGTGCGAGATGGACACGCCCAGGTTGCCGTGGAACAGCGCGCTCCAGTAGTTCCAGTACTGGGCGAGCAGCGACTGCCCGGTGCCGACGCCGAACTGGGCCTGCAGCGCGGCCACCGCGCGGTGGTCCAGGCTCGGGCCGGCGCTGGCCAGCATCGCCTGGACCGGGTTGCCCGGCATCATGTGCGGCAGGAAGAAGTTCACGCTGATGGCCACGAAGGCGGTCACCGCGTAGAACAACAGTCTGCGTATCAGGATCGGCATGGCTTCCTACGGCACCCTTCAGGCGGTTCTGGTGTAAGAGGGCAGCGGCTCGGTCGGGCAGCCGCAGCTGCTGCGGACCACGACCTGGACCGGGAGCACCAGCTGGCGTTCGGCCGGCCGCTCGCCGTTGATCATCGAATAGAGCACGTCGAAGGCCATCGCGCCGAGGTCCTGGATCGGCTGGCGGACGGTGGTCAGCGGCGGCACCAGGTGCCGGGCCACCGGGATGTCGTCGAAGCCGGTGACCGCGACGTCGTCCGGGATCCGGTAGCCGCGCTCGTGCAGCGCGTAGATCACGCCGAGCGCGGTCTGGTCGTTCGCGCAGGCGATGGCGTCCGGCAGCGGGGAGCCGGAGTCCAGCAGGGCCCTGATGACGCGGGCGCCGCCGGCCGCGCTGTACTCGCCGGTCCACTGCGGGCCGGTCACCGCCTTGGCGCCGTACTGGGCCGCGGTCTCGCGCACGACCCGGGACCGTAGCACGCTGTCCGGGCTGTCGGCGTGCCCTGACAGGTACGCGATGCTGCGGCACTCGTGCACCTCGATCAGGTGGGTGATCAGGTCCCGCATGCCGCGGGCGTTGTCCCCGCTGATGTTCACGCTGGCCCGGGTGGGCGTCCCGGCCAGGGTCACCACCGGGACGCGGTCCGCCAGCCGCACGATCCCGGAGGGCGTCAGCACCCGGTCGTGCAGCAGCATCCCGTCGCTCTTGCCGGCCAGGTTGGCGATGCGCGGGCCCGGGGCGTGGTCGTCCACCTCGACCGAGCTGATCAGCAGGTCGAAGCCGCGGCGCTGGGCGACCGCCTCGATGCCCCGGTTGACCACGTCCACGAAGGCGAGGTTCTCCGCCTCGTCCTCGAAGACCGGGTCGTCGGTCGGCTGGAAGGAGGCCCGGCGGTAGACCACCGCGATGATCTCCTTGAGCCGGCTGGACAGCGCGCGGGCGGCCCCGTCCGGCACGAAGCCGAGTTCGGCCACGGCGCGCAGCACCCGGTCGCGGGTCTCCGGGCGCGGGGTCGCGTGGCCGTTGAGCACCCGGGAGACCGAGGCGATGGAGACCCCGGCGCGGCGGGCCACGTCGTAGATGGTGAGCGGGGCCTGCGGGCGGGCGCCGTTGAGGCCGATGCTCTCAAGGCCGCCGTGCTCGAACGCGGCCTCGTCGGGCAGGGACTCGTCAGGCAGGCTGTCATCGGACACTGCGTCGGTGAGATCTGCGTCGGCGAGGACTTCGTCCTCGAATACGCTGCGGTCGGACGTCGCGTCGTCGGACACCACTGTCGTCCCTCCCCTCGGGATGCGGCGTTGCATTGCGGGAGCCGTGCGCTCGTTACGGAGTTCGCGCGCCAAAGCCACGGTTTCGGCGCGCGGTGGTGCGGTGTGACGGGTCGTACGGTGATGGGTCGTGCACTGTCCGGCGAATGTGAGCAAAACGGTGCCAACCCTCTCAGGTAAGCGCTTGCGTAAGCGCTTACCTCTTCGGGCTGCCGGAAACGTACCTCCGAGAGAGCGCTCTCACAACCCCCTGGAGCAAGCCGCCGAGGACTGTTACTTCTCCGTTACCGGACGCGGCGAGAAAGCGAGGAAGGGGTCTGCCGCGGTGAACTCACCGCGGCAGACCCCTTCTCGGAACGCAGTGCCCGGATACCTGGTGGAACGCTCCAGGTAGGGCGGTCGGCTAGTCGAACGCGCGCCGCGCGACTGTTTAGGCGGGCCGCCTCGACTGCACGAAGCGGAAGCGCGAGGCCACGAAGGCGTGGTCGGCGTACGTGGCGTTGGCCGCCGGGTTCAGCCCGGTGCCGTGGTAGTCCGAGAAGCCCGCGGACTGGTTCATGTACACCGCACCGATCAGGTTGATCGACAGGTTCGCCCCGGCTTCCCAGGTCGCCTCCTCGGCCGCCGCGACGACCGACTCGTCGGTCGAGTACACCGCCGCGGTCAGCGCCCCGTGCTGCCCGACCGTCTGCCGGTACAGCTCGAGCGAGTGGCCGGTCCCGTCGGTCCCGATCAGGAACGAGACCGGGCCGAACCATTCGTGCTCGTACACCGCGCCGTCCGTGGAGTCCACGGCGGCGATCAGCGGCGTGCGCACCGCGGCCTCGGGGAACTCGGGGTGCTTGACCGTCCGCGAGGCCAGCACCGTCTTGCCCACGCCCTCGGCCCGGGCCAGCCGCTCCACGATGAACGGGTTGACCACCGCGCCGAGCACCGCGGACGCCCGTGCGTCGTCGCCGAGCAGCCGGTCCACCGCGGCCGCCAGGTCCGCGCCGAACTCCTCGAAGGACTTCGTCGTGTCGCCGACCCGGACCCCGTCGCGCGGGACCAGCAGGTTCTGCGGCGAGGTGCACATCTGCGCGGTGTAGAGCGAGAGCGAGAAGGCCAGGTGGTCGAGCGCGGCAGGGTACTGATCCTCGGCGAAGGAGTCCACGACGATCGTGTTCACCCCGGCCTTCTCGGTGAACACCAGCGCCTGCGCGGCGTTGCGCTCCAGCCAGTCGCCGAACTCGTTCGAGCCGGTGAAGTCGATGATCCGGATTTCCGGCCGCAGCGCGAGCGTCTTGGCCAGGCCCTCGCCCGGCGCCTCGGCGGCCAGCGCCACCAGGTTCGGGTCGAAGCCGGCCTCGGCCAGCACCCGGCGCGCGGTCTCGACGGTCAGCGCCAACGGCAGCACCGCGTTCGGGTGCGGCTTGACCAGCACCGCGTTCCCGGTCACCAGCGAGGCGAACAGGCCCGGGTAGCCGTTCCAGGTCGGGAAGGTGTTGCAGCCGACCACAAGCGCGATCCCGCGCGGTACGGCGACCCACTTCTTCGCCAGCCGGATCGGCGGACGGGACTCCTGCGGCTTCTCCCACACGGCATGCGAGACATGGGCATTCATTGCGGAGTACCCATAGGCCACTGCTTCGAGCCCGCGGTCCTGGGCATGCGGACCGGCAGCCTGGAACGCCATTCCGAAGGCCTGGCCGGCGGTATGCATGGCAGCGTATGCGATCTCGAATGACGCCTTGTTCAGCTCGCTGAGAATCTCGATGCAGACCGCCGCCCTTACTTCGGACCCTGCGTCGCGCCACGCGATGAGCCCCGCCGCCATCGCGGGCAGCAGTGTGTCGGGGTCGGCGTGCGGGTAGGTGATGCCGAGGTCGAACCCGTACGGCGAGCGCTCGGCGCCGACGTACCCGTCCGTGCCGGGCTGCTCCAGCGGGCTGCGGCCGCCGAGCGCCGCGTCGAACCAGGCCTTCCCGGCGGCGGCGCTGTCCGGGGGATAGGCCTTGGCCTGCTCGGGGAAATGGGTGTAGAACTCGCGGGTCCGGATCGCCGCCAGCGCGGCGTCCAGGGTCGGGCGGTGGCGGGCGACCAGTTCGGCGGCGGTGCCGGTCATGGCGGGCTCCTTGGCGGCTCGGGACGTGCGGGCGGATGCGCCGGTTCCTCCGGTTACAGGTTCTTCGAGCTACAGTAACCGAACGTTCGGTAGTCTCGTAGGGGCGGCCGGAGATGCCGGGCGCCGCGCAGTCGGGAGGCCGCCGTGGTCACTTCGCAACCCGCTCTGGCCCGCCGCGACAGCCACACCGTGGAGTCGCTGCTGTCCGTCGCGGTCGAGGTCTTCAACGTGCGCGGCTACGACGGCACCTCGATGGAGGACCTGGCGAAGGCGGCCGGGATCACCAAATCCTCGATCTACCACCACTTCTCCGGCAAGGAGGAGCTGCTGCGGATGTCGGTGACCCGGGCGCTCGACGGCCTGTTCGCGGTCTTCGACGAGCCCGCCGCGCGCGAGGGGGCGGCGGTGGCCCGGCTCGAGCACGTGGTGCGGCGCACCTGCCTCGAACTGGTCTCGAACCTGCCGCACGTCACGCTGCTGCTGCGGGTGCGCGGCAACACCGCCGCCGAGCGCGACGCCCTCACCCGCCGCCGCGAGTTCGACCACCGGGTCGCCGGGCTGGTCGCCGAGGCGATCGCGGAAGGGGACCTGCGTCCCGGGCTCGACCCCCGGCTGACCGCGCGGCTGGTCTTCGGCCTGGTCAACTCGATCTCCGAGTGGTACCACCCGCAGTCCGAGGAGCCTGAGGCGCAGGTCGCCGCCACGCTCGCCGACGCGGTCGCCGGCCTCGTCTTCGACGGACTGCGGTCGGTGCGCTGACCGGGTGAGCGCGGCCCGCCGCCGGCGGCCGGGGGACCGTGCCCGACGGCTATACCCCGATGTCGGCCCCCCGCGTCGAACACCGGTGTGAGATAGCCCTCTCCACTGCTCTTCGTCCCACACTGTGGACACCAACCCCGTGGTCGCGCAGACTGGGGGCGATGCTCCCTACCGAACCTTCGGTCGGGAACGTGCCCGCCCCGTGGAGACCCCATGACGCTGCTCGACCTTCCGGTGACGGCCCACCGCGGCGACCCCGCGGCCGCCGCCTCGTACTGGGACACCGACCCGCTGTGCTATCTCGACCGTCACGGCGCGCCGGTCGAGGGCGGCCTGCGCCCGGCCCCGCACCTGCTCGCGGCCGACCGGCTGCTGGCCGTGTACCGCGCGCTGCGACTCGCCCGCGCCTTCGACACCGAGGCGACAGCCCTGGTGATGCAGGGCCACCTGGCCGTCTACCCCTCCTCGCGCGGACAGGAGGCGTGCCAGGTCGCCGCCGCGCTCTCGCTGCAGCCGCAGGACTGGCTCTTCCCGACCTACCGGGACACCGCCGCGCTGGCCGTGCGCGGGATCGACCCGGCCGACGCGCTGACCCTGCTGCGCGGCTCCTGGCACTGCGGCTACGACCCGAAGCAGTGGCGTACCGCCCCGCAGTGCACCCCGCTGGCCACCCAGGCCCCGCACGCGGTCGGCCTGGCCCTGGCCGCGAAGCTGTCCGGCGACCCGGTGGTCGCGCTGTGCCTGCTCGGCGACGGGGCGACCAGCGAGGGCGACTTCCACGAGGCCTGCAACAGCGCCGCCGTGTATCAGGCCCCTGTTGTCTTCTTCGTGCAGAACAACCAGTACGCGATCTCGGTGCCGCTGCGCAAGCAGACCCACGCGCTGTCGTTGGCCCACAAGGCGATCGGCTACGGAATGCCCGGCGTCCGCGTGGACGGCAACGACGTCATTGCCCTGATGCACGTGCTCGGCGAGGCGATGGAGCGGGCCCGCTCCGGCGGCGGCCCGACGCTGATCGAGGCCGTGACGTACCGGATCCGTCCGCACACCAACGCCGACGACGCGGCACGCTACCGGGACGCCGGCGAGGTGGAGCTCTGGCTCGGCCGCGATCCGGTCGAGCGGCTGGCCAAGTACCTGACCGCGACCGGCCGCCTCGACGGGGGACTGGACGCGGCGATCGCCGAGGAGGGGGCGAAGTACGCCGCCGCCATGCGCGACCAGCTGACCGACGAGCCCGCCGTCGATCCCGCCGACCTGTTCGAGCACGTATTCGCGACGCCCACGCCCCAGCTGCGGGCCCAGCGGGCGATGGTGGAAGCGGAAGCGGACGCGCGTGAGGCGGGGGAGCGGCGATGACCGTGGCGGCGGAAGCGAGACAGTCCACTGCGACGGTGACGTTCGCCAAGGCGCTCAACCAGGCGCTGGCCGACGCGATGGCGGCGGATGACAAAGTGCTGGTCTTCGGCGAGGACGTCGCCGAGCTCGGCGGGGTCTTCCGGGTGACCGACGGCCTGGCCGCCCGCTTCGGCGAGAGCCGCTGCTTCGACACCCCGCTGGCCGAGGCCTCGATCCTCGGCACCGCGATCGGCATGGCCATGTACGGCTACCGGCCGGTCGTCGAGATGCAGTTCGACGCCTTCGCCTACCCGGCCTTCGAACAGCTCGTCAGCCACCTGGCCAAGATGCGCAACCGCACCCGGGGCGCGCTGCCGATGCCCGTGGTCATCCGCATCCCGTACGGCGGCGGCATCGGCGGAGTCGAGCACCACAGCGACTCCTCCGAGGCGTACGTCGCGCACACCCCCGGCATCCAGGTGGTCACCCCGGCGACCGTGGACGACGCGTACTGGCTGCTGCGCAGCGCAATCGCCTCTCCGGATCCGGTGGTCTTCTTCGAGCCCAAGCGGCTGTACTGGTCGAAGGCGCGGCTGACGCTGCCGGTGACCACCGGGCCGATCGGCACGGCCGTCGTGCGCCGCCCCGGCCGGGACGTGACGCTGATCGCCTACGGGCAGAGCGTCCCGATCGCCCTGGAGACCGCCGAGCACGCCCGCGAATACGGATACGACCTCGAAGTCGTCGACCTGCGCAGCCTGGTCCCCTTCGACGACGCCACCGTGGCCGCCAGCGTCGAACGCACCGGCCGCGCCGTCGTCGTGCACGAGGCCGCGGGCTTCGCCGGGTTCGGCGCCGAGGTCGCGGCCCGGATCTCCGAACGCTGCTTCTACCGGCTGGAGGCCCCGGTCCTGCGGGTCACCGGCCTGGACATCCCCTATCCGCCGCCGAAGCTCGAGCACTGGCACCTGCCGAGCGTCGACCGGGTGCTGGACGCCGTGGAGCGCGCGATGTCCGCCTGAGACGGACAATTGATTTCCGGACGCCTGGCCTGGTTGCAGTTGTCTGTTTCAGGCAGACACCTGCAACCAGGCCGGCGGTCAGTCGTCGGACGAGTCGCCTCGCGCGGGCCTCGGAGCGGGCACGGCGCGCTTGCCGAGCACTGGGTCCAGTCGGCGGATCGGTGCGTCCGGCGCGACTCCGAAGACCGTGGCGAAGGCCTCGGCCGCCAGGATGCCCTCGGGCGCGTCCGGGAAGATCGGATCGGACAGGCCGAACTCCTCGCCGGGCTGGTCCTCCACCGCCAGGGTGACGTCCGGGCCGTCCCCGCGTGCCCTCTCCCCACGTACACCGTCCCCGAGCGCCGGGCGGTTCGCGGTCAGGATGCCCTCGATCCGGTTCGAGGCGAGGTAGCCCGTCCCGTCCGCCTCCCAGATCCGCAGCAGCAGCCGCTTGGTCTCCGGGCCGTTGCGCAGGTCGGCGTAGCGCATGCCCTCCAGCGGCCGGGCCACGCCCCACTTCGCCTCGAACTGCAGCCCGGCGAACTGGCCCAGCGAGGTGTCCCGGCCGATCTCCAGGTGCTTCACCCGCGAGGTGCGCCGCTGGTACGGCAGGAAGGCCACCATCAGCCGGTCGTCGATCTGGTGCACGCTGCACTCGGGCAGCCGGTCGTACAGCCGCACCTCCAGCCGGTCCGGCTGCACGCCGTCGAGCACCATCTTGTGCCCCAGCCGGCGCAGCTCCCTGATGTTCTCCTCGATCCGGGTGTCGAAGACCGGGTCCTGGATCTCGGCCGCCCGGTCCTGGGCCGCCTGGGTGGTCGGGGCCAGCAGCAGCACCTCGATCTTCACCCCGCGGGACATCGCCTGCTCGAGGGTGCGGGTGAACGGGGTGCCGCCCTCGGCCATCAGGGTCGAGCTGGTGTCCAGGATCCGCACCAGCCGCTCCGAGCGGCCGATCAGGTCCATCAGGGTCCTGGTCGGCAGCTGGTCGTGCTCGGTCGGCCGGTCGGTCGGGGCCTCCTTGTCCGACTTCGGGCGCAGCAGGTGGAAGCGCGCGTCCGGGTCGTTGGCGTACTTGGCCCGGAACCGTTCGCGCAGGCTGCGCTGGACCGGGTCCTCCTGGGCGATGGCCTCCGGCTGGAACAGGGAGCTCTGCTCGCCGAACCGGATCTGCAGCGCCGGATTGGCCTTCACCGCGGCGTCCACCCGCTTGGAGACCAGGTAGATGGCGCCCTCGGCCTGCACGAAGCGGACCAGCAGGTCGCGCACGGCCTGCTCGTCCAGCACCGCGATCGCCAGCAGCAGCGGCATCGGCTCGGCGTCAGCCCAGATCGCCTCGAACTGGTCCAGGGCCTCGCGGCCGAGCTGGGACTGGGCGGTGATCTCCAGCTGGGTGGACTGGTCGGAGTAGGCGTGCGGCGGCAGGAACGCGAACATCGCCCGGTCGTCCCAGCCGTAGAGGGTGAACGGCGCGGCGACCGTGTAGAGGCGCAGGTCCAGCCGGCCGCGCGGGCTGCCGTCGTCGGCGGCCACGATCGCCGCGTCCAGTGCCCGGAAGTCCGCGATGTTGGCCTGGATCATGTGGTTGATCCACAGGCCGGGCATCGACTGGCGCAGCTGGAACTCGCGCAGCGAGGCGGCGTCGGTGGTCGGGCTCATGAGCAGGACCCTGATGTCGGCGCCCTGGAGTGCCGCGTCGCGCAGCGCCCTGATGGCGGCGTCCCGGTCGGCGTTGAACAGCCCGGAGAAGGTGTCCAGGATCCTGATCTGCGCGCGGGCCTCGCCGACCCGGCGCAGGAACCAGGCGTAGTCCAGCCGCGGGTGCTGCCGGATCTGCTGGGCCGTGGCCTGGCGCACGATCGGCTCGATCAGGAAGAGCACGATCATGCCGCCGATCAGGTCGCCGGCCGAGTTGAGCAGGAAGTTCGGCCAGAAGTCGTTGTGGAAGCCGGTCTGCCAGGAGGTGACCGAGAGCGAGAGCACCAGGACGCCGAGGATCAGGAAGGCGAAGATGTTCGGCCGCCGGGTCCACAGGTCGCGCAGCCGCGCCGCGAATCCGAGCCGGCGGACCGTTCGGCGTGTCGGCACAGCAGGGACCTGCTGCACGACCGGATCGCTTCCTCCGGACAGCTCGACACCTGCCACGCGTACCTCCCCCAGTTCAGACCCCCTGAGCGGCCGTCAGTGGTTGACGACGTCCTGTCAGGATGACATAGGGCGGATGAGCTGTGCGAGTGAAACTGAGTGTTTATCAGTCCAACGTGGGGGCGGTGATCTCCGGGTACACGGCGTCGGCCGCGGCTTTCACGGCCGAGTCCCGGTCGGCATCCGTACGGCACGGGTCAGCACCCCGTCGCGCACCGTGCGGAAGCGGACCAGATCGGCCTTCAGGTGGTACTCCGCGTTCCCTTGGGGTGATACGCACTGGCTGGAACTCCTCGTGTCCGCGGCCTCGCTTACCGTGCGCGAACCCGGCCCACGCCCGGTTTTCCGACCCGTCCGACCCGACCGGAACGAGCCGACCAGCCCGCTGACCTTCCCCGATCGGCTCCCGAGCCGCTACGGTTTCGACAGCTGGATCAACGTGTACATGCTGCGATGTTCGGGATCTTGGAAGCATAGGCAGGCTTGGCAGGGGAGGACGGCGGATCGGTGAGCGGCGGCCCGCACGAGTCGGCGCGGCGCGGCGCGGCCTCCGGATCGGCGGTGGTCGCCCCCGTCGTGGCGGTGCGGCGTCCGCGAATAGCCCGGCACACTGAGCAGCCGCCGGCCCCGCCGGTGCCCACTCCGGCCGATCTGGGCGTGCTGGTCGGCGCCCGTGCGGACGGCGACCCGGCCGAGGCGGTGCGCATCGCCCGGCTGGCGGACGAACTCGGCTTCCGCGAGGTGATGCTCGGCGAGGCCACCGGCCACGACGCGTTCGCCCTCGGCGCGGCGCTGGGCCCGGGACCGGCCGCCCTCTGCCTCGGCCCGCTGCCGGCCGGCGTGCGCGACCCGGTCACCGTCGCCCGCGGCGCGGCCTCCGTCGCCGCACTGACCGGCCGCTCGGTCGGCATCGCCCTCGCCGCGTCCACCTCCGCCGTGGTCGAGGACTGGCACGGCCGGGCGCGCGGCGTGCCCGCTACGGTCGTCGCCGAGTCGGCGTCCGTGCTGCGCGGGCCGCGCAGCGACAGCGGAATGCTGGCCGGGCTGCCGATCGACTTCACCGGCGCCCTGGTGCGCACCCGCGGTTTCGTCTGCGCGCTGCCCCCGTCCAACGCTGAGCTGAGCGTCCTGGCCTTCGGTGCGGAACTCACCGAGGTGGCCGTCGCGCGAGCGGACCGGCTGATCGTGCCGATCGGCACCGTCGAGCACCTGGCCCGTCTGCGCGGCCGCATCCAACTCGCCGCCGAGCGCGCGGGCAGACCGGCCCCCCGCCTCGCGGTCTGGGTCCCGGCCGCGGTCGACCCGGACGAGGACACCCGCCGCGACCTGCTGCGCGCCCTGCTGCCTTACGTCCGCGCGGCGGGCTTCGCCGGCATGTTCACCGAGGCAGGCTTCGGCGACGTGGTCCGCCTGGCCAGATCGGGCGCCCACGTCCGCTCCGTCGTCGCCGCCGCCCCGCCCGAAATGCTCGACGCGGTCGCCGCAGTAGGCTCCGTCGCCGTAGTCCGCGCCGCCCTGGGCGAGTACCGGGCCGTGGGCGTAGACGATGTCTTACTCGTCCCGCACACCGCCGACACCCTCACCGCCCTCGCTGCGATGTAACTCAGCGTTCGGCGTTCCTCGGCCAGCAGCCCTGCACGAGTCCTCCAGTCCCGTCAGTCCTCGTCGTTGGTCGGCGGCCACGGGGTGGTCGGCACGCCGGTGCCCGTGGAGCCCGCCGGGCGGGAGCCGTTGGTGGGACCGTGCGTGTGGCCGGAGTCCTGACGCGGGATCCGGTACGGCCGCGAGTAAGGGCGGTGGCTCTTGGGATCCCGCGCCGAGTAGGGCTGCGGGGGATAGGCGTCCTGCCCGTTGCCGCCGCCGACCGTGGCCATCTCGCGCTCGCGCGCACGAGCCGCCTTGCGCTCCGAGCGCTTCGAGCGACGGATCGCCAGCAGCGTCGCCAGGAGCACGACGGCGAACGAGCCGCCCGCGCCCAGGGCGATGATCAAACCGGTGGCCGCTCCGTCGGACAAGGCTTCGACCTGCAGGCCCATCACGCTCATCCCCGCCCCTTCTCTTGCGTATGGCGTGCGCCGTACAGGGATAGTGCCCATCCGCGCGCCGTTCCTACCCGTGTCGCCCATTGGCTCCACCCAGAGCGCGCGCGATGCCGTGCAGCGTTAGTTTCGGGTCTAGTTCATCCGGCATTCAAGAGAGGCGCCCGCGATGGCCGAGAACCTGCGTACCGCGACGATCCTGTTCGTCAGCCCGGATCCCGTGCAGCGTGACGAACTGGTCGAGGGGCTGCGCCGGCACCTGGGCCCGAGCTGCCGGGTGATCGGCGCGAGCGGGGTGCGCGAGGCGGCGGACGTGCTCACCCACCTGACCGTCGAGGGCTCCGCGGTCGCGTTGGCGATCTGCGCGCACCGGCTGCCGGACGGCACCGGGGTCGAGCTGTTCGGGCACATCGGGGTCGCCTCGCCGGCCACCCGCCGGATCCTGCTGACCACGATGGACCAGGCCGACGCGGCGCTGCAGGCGATCAACCAGTCGCAGGTGGACCGATACCTGGTGCTGCCCGCCGAGCCGGTCGAGGACCGGCTGCTGCCGATGGTGGACGACCTGCTGACCGACTGGTTCGCCCAGCACTCCTCGGCGCAGGTGGGCGTCACCGTGCTGGGCCACCGCTACGCCGCGAACTCCTACCTGGTCAAGGACTACCTCGCCCGCAGCCTGGTGCCGTTCACCTGGTTCGACCTGTCCGACGACCCGGAGGCGCACGCGCTGGCCCGGGACCTGAACCTGCCCAACCCCGCGCCGACCACGGTGCTGTTCGACGACGGGCGGGCGCTGTACGACCCGACCATCGCCGAGCTGGCCTCGGCGCTCGGGCTGACCCAGGAGGCGACCCGCGACCGCTACGACCTGGTGGTCGTCGGCGGCGGCCCGGCCGGGCTGTCCGCCGCCGTGTACGGGGCCTGCGAGGGCATGTCAGTGGTCGTGGTCGAGGACGACTGCCCCGGCGGCCAGGCCGGGACCACGGCGCGGGTGGACAACTACCTGGGCTTTCCGCCCGGACTGAGCGGGGCGGACTTCGCGCACCGGGCGCTGGCCCAGGCCAGGCGGCTCGGCGTGGAGTGGTGCAGCGCGAAGGTGGCCACCACGCTGCTGCCGCTGCGCGGGGCGCACCGGGTGGTGCTGGACGACGGCAAGGCGGTGGTCGGCCGCGCGGTGCTGATCGCGACCGGGATGACCTGGCGCAAGCTGGACGCCCCCGGGGTCGAGCAGCTGGTCAACGCGGGGGTCTACTACGGCGCCTCGATCGCCGAGGCGAAGGCCTCGGCCGGCGAGGACGTGGTCGTGGTCGGCTCGGGCGACACGGCCGCCGCCGCGGCGCTCACCTTCGCCGAGCACGCCCGCTCGGTGACGATGGTGGTGCGCGAGTCGAGCCTGGCCGAGGCGGCGCTGTCCGCCAAGCTGGCCCGCCGGGTCGAGGAGCACGCGCGGGTGACCGTGCGCTGCGGGGTCGAGGTCGGCGAGGTGCGCGGCTACGGCCGGCTGGAGAAGGTCGTGCTGCTGGACTCGGTGACCGGCATGACCGAGGTGCTGCCGGCCGGCGGCCTGTACGTGCTGATCGGGATGGTCCCGTTCTCCGAGTGGGTGCGCGACATCGTGGCCCGCGACGAGTTCGGCTTCGTGCTCACCGACACCGAGATGACGCTGCGTCCGGAGCTGCTCCCGGCCTCCTGGCCGCTGGACCGGCCCCCGTTGCTCACCGAGACCTCGATCCCCGGGGTCTTCGCGGCCGGCGACGTGCGCGCGGGTTCGGTCAAGCGGCTCGGCACGGCGGTGGCCCAGGGCGCCGTCGCGGTGGCCGCGATCAATCAGTACCTGGACTCGCTGGCGGAGGTCGAGGAGGACTAGTGCCGCGTCGGCCGAGCCGGGCTCACTCGACCGGCGAGTGGTGCTCCACCAGCACGGTCAGCATCCTGGTCAGCTCGGCGCGCTCCGCCTCCGAGAGCGGGGCGAGCAGCTCGTCCTGCGCCGCCCTGAGCATCGTCTCCATCGCGTCGAGGTGCTCCAGCCCGACGCGCGTGATGCTCACGACGTTGCGGCGCCGGTCGGCCGGGTCGGCGGTGCGTTCCACGACACCCTGCTGCGCCAGGTCGTTGACCGCCGCGGTGACGTCGCTGCGGTCCAGCCCGGACCGCCGGCCCAGGTCCGCCTGGCTGGTCGGCCCGGACTCGGCCAGGGCGGCCAGCAGCGAGTAGTGGTAGCGGTGTGCGACGTGCGCGCCGCGCAGCCGCTCGGCGACGACGCGGTGCGCGTGCAGCGACAGCTGGTTGATCAGCCAGCTCGGCATGGACTTCAGTCGGCTCGGCGTGGTTCTCGGGTCCACGGGATCACCTTAGCGGCAGCCCGGATCGAGCCTTGACGATACTCGTTGGCAGTGCCAACATTGGCAACACCAACGAAAATTGCCAGCTTCCGAAGGGATCTCGATCATGACCACTCAGGGGAAGACGATCCACCTCGACCGGGTCGGCCGGCTCGAGTCGCTCACCGACCGCCAGGAGCTTCAGGAGCTGGTCAGCCGGCTGGCCGCGGCCCTGGACGAGCACCGCTTCGACGACCTGCGGGCCCTGTTCCTGGAGGACGCCACCGTGCGCACCCCGGGCGGCGAGGCCCGCGGCCCGGCGGCGCTGGTCGCGCAGGCGACCCGCAACCACGAGGACTACGACCGGCTCCAGCACCTCGTCTCCGGAGTCGTGGTCGACCTGGACGGCGACCGGGCCGCGGTGCGGGCCAACCTGGTCGGGATCTTCGGGAAGTCCCCGGAGAACCTGCCCGCGCGGGTGCTCGGCGGCCTGTACCGGTTCGGCGCGGCGCGGACGGAGGACGGCTGGCGCTTCGCCTCCCTCGACGTGCGGCCGGTCTGGTTCTACGGCGACCTCCCGGTTCCCACCGCCCCCTGACCAGGCGGTACCGAGGTACCCGCACGTCCGGGCGAGTGGCGGCAGGGGGCTACTCGCCCGCGCACGGGGAGGCCGCGCCGCCGGCGGAACCGGCGAAGTCGGGCAGCGGCCGGGGGTCGCCGACCGGGGCGTAGCGTCCGTCCACCCGCTCGTAGGACCAGGCCGGACCGGTGGTCAGCAACTGCTCGACGGCGGCGAGCAGGCGGTCCACGTCAGCGGCGGTGGAGCCCACGCCGAAGGAGGCCCGGATCGCGCCGTCCACGCCGAGGCCGAGCCGGGCGAGCAGCGGGTGCGCGCAGAACCGGCCGTCGCGCACGCCGATCGCGTGCTCCGCGGAGAGGTACGCCGCGACCCAGCCCGCGTCGTACCCGGCGACGGTGAACGCCACCACGCCGATCGAGTCCGCAGAGTCCGGCCAGATCCGCAGGATGCTGATCTCCGGATGGCGGGCGAGGCCGGTGGTCAGCCGCTCGCGCAGGGCCGCCTCGTGCGCGGCCAGCTCGGCGCCGCCCACAGCGGCCAGGGTTTCGCAGGCCTTTGCCAGCGCGGCCGCGCCCAGCACGTTGGGTGTCCCCGCCTCGTGCCGGGCCGGGGCGGCGGTCCACTCGGTGGACTCGGGGGTTACCTCGCGCACGGCCCCGCCGCCGGCCAGGTACGCGGGCGCGGCGTCCAGCCAGTCGCGCCGGCCGATCAGCACCCCGGCTCCGTAGGGCGCGTAGAGCTTGTGCCCGGAGAAGGCGAGGTAGTCCACGTCCGACGCGGCGAGCGAGATCCGCCGGTGCGGGGCGAGCTGCGCGGCGTCCACGGCGATGCGCGCGCCGTGCCGGTGCGCGATCCGGGCGATCCGCTCGATGGGCAGCAGCTCCCCGGTCACGTTCGACGCCCCGGTCACCGCGACCAGCGCGGTCGGGGTCGCGGCCAGCGCGGCGTCGAGGTCCGCCAGGGTCTCCCGGATGGTCGGCGCGGCCTCGAGCACGACGTGGCCCCGGCGCTGCCAGGGGACGAGGTTCGCATGGTGCTCGATGTCGAGGTACAGCACCGCGCCGCCCTCCGGAACCGCGCCGGCCAGCAGGTTCAGCGCGTCGGTGGTGTTGCGGACGAACACGACCACGTCATCCGGGCGGGCGCAGACGAAGCGTCCGATGCACGCGCGCGAGTTCTCCAGCAGCGCGGTAGAGACCTGCGACGCGTAACCCGCGCCACGGTGCACCGACGCGTAGTAGGGCAGCGCGGTGGCCAGGTGCTCGGCGACGGCCGTCAGCGCAGGAGCCGAGGCCGCGTAGTCGAGGTTCGCGTAAGGCAGCGTGCCGCCGGTGACCAGCGGGACGGGCAGGTCCGCGCCGATGACCGGACAGAGCGGCTGCGGGGCGCGCGCGATACCGGTGCTGGCGTCGTGCTGAATGACTGACTGGGACATGACGGCTACCCCTACGGGTCCGGGAACCCGCGTGGAAGAGCCGTGACACCGACGGCCTAAATCCGGAGCGGATCCGCGCTTGCCGCGCGCCTACCGCGCGGCCCGGTCTCCATCCGGGGCACCCCATCGCGGTGGAAGGGTTGCCGGCCAGCAAGCCGGGGCTTCGCGCTGGCACTCATGACCTTGGTCCGGAGGCTAGCACGAGACCGCCCCGGGCGCGCAAGCACCCCTTCCGGACTGTGAAATGCCCGCCGAAATGCCCGCTGACCCGAGCGCCCGGACCACAGCCGGCTAGCGCGGAACCCCCGCCGTCACAGCCCGAGCGCGCCGAGCTCCGCGCCGATGACCGACTCGTCACCCTCGACCGCGACCACCAGGTCCGCCGGGCGCAGGCCCGCCCGCACCGCGGCGTTGACCTCGTCCAACGTCACTTCGAGCAGCCGCGCGTGCTCCGTGGTCACGTAGTCCTCGGGCAGCTTGTGGCGGACCATCTCGACCAGCCGCGAGCCGACCGCCCCCGCCGTCTGCAGCCCGATCGGGGTGGCCCCGGCCAGGTACGCGCGGGTCTTCTCGAGCTCGTCGGCGGTGGCCCCGCCGTCTACGTACTCTTCGACCACGCGCAGAGCGTCCCCGACCGCAGCGGCCGTCGCGTCCGTGCGCACGTCGGCGTCGAGCGAGAACATGCCGAGCGGGCGGCCGAAGTCGAAGCCCGCGCGCGCGCCGTAGGTGTATCCCTTCACCTCGCGCAGCTCGTGGTTGAGCCGCGAGGTGAACGAGCCGCCCAGGATCGTGGAGCCGAGCCGCAGCGCCACCACGTCGATGCCGTTCTCGGCGGCATTGGCGCGCGGCGGGGCCGGGTGCCCGACCCGCAGGGTGGACTGGACGGCGCCGGGACGGTCCGCGATGACCAGCCGGCGCGGTCCGGACAGCGGCACGGGCGCCGGCTCGGTGGACGGGGTCGAGGCCGGCAGGTCGCCGAAGACGATCCGGCCCAGGGCCTCGACGTCCAGCCGGTCGAGGTCGCCCGCGATCAGCAGCGTCCCGGCGTGCCGCAGCCAGGTCGCGTGGAAGTCCCGCACGGCCTCGGCGTTCAGGGCGGCCGCGGTCTCCGGGTCGCCCCCGGCCAGGCGGCCGTAGCGGTGTTCGGCGCCGTACAGCGCCCCGCGCAGCGCCGCCTGTGCGCGCGGTCCGGGCCGGGCGAAGGCCTCGCGCTTTGCGGCCACCAGGTCCGAGAGGTACCGCTCGACGTCCGTGTCGGTGAACGCGGGCGTGCGCAGCGCCTCGGTGAGCAGGTCCGCCCCGGCCGAGGCCTCGCGGATCGGCAGGTCGATGGACAGGCGCACGCTCTCCCAGCTGGTGTCGACCGACCAGCTGCCGCCGAGCGACTCGACCGCGGTGCCGAACTCGTCCGCGGTGTGCTTCACGGTGCCCTCGTCGAGCAGGCCCGCGGTCGCCCGGGCCAGCCCGTCCAGGCCGGCCGGCTCACGCAGCGCGCCGCCGTCCAGCAGCACCGAGAACCAGGCGATCGGCTGGCCGGGCAGGTGCGCGGCCAGGATGCGGCCCGCGCCGACCGAGCTGGTGCGCACCTCGGGGAACACGTACGCGCGCGGGGAGACCGCGTCGGGACGGGGGGCGAGCACGGTCTCTGACATGGTCTCAGCCCTCAGCGGTCTCGGTGTCGGCGGTGTTGCCGGGCTTGGGGTTGCCGGGCTCGGCGTTGCTCGTCTCGGGGTCCGCGGGCACGTACGCGAGCGTGATCCGGTTGTCCGGGGCGAACACCCGGGCCGCGGCCTCCTGCACGTCGGCCGCGTTCACCGCCAGCAGCTCCGGCAGCCGCCTGCCGAGCTCCAGCGCGTCGCCGAACAGGGTCGCGTGCTTGCCCAGCTGGTCGGCCCGGGAGCCGACGGTGGCCAGCTCGCGGGACCAGTCGGCGGCCAGCATCGAGCGGGCCCGGGTCAGCTCGTCCTCGGCCACCCCCTGCGCCGCGACCTGCTCGCAGACCTCGAAGAAGGCGCCCTCAAGCTCCGGCAGCGGCACTCCGTCGCGCGGGGTGGCCATCCCGCCGATCATGGACTCGTGCCAGGCCCGCTGCCAGGCGCCGAGGTAGCCGCCCTCGGCCTGGGCCAGCCGCCGCTCGGTGACCAGCTCGCGGAACAGCCGGCTGCCGCGGCCCCGGCCGAGCAGCACGCTGAGCACCTCCTCGGCGGCCGAGCCCGGCTCGGCGAACCGGGCGGCCCGGAAGGAGAAGAACGCCCGGGGCAGCGGCACCGGCTCGGCCAGCTCCACCCGCTCGGCCCGGTCGAACCCGGCGGGCAGATCGGAGACCTCGGCCAGCACCGGCCGCGGACGGGGCGTCAGCGAGCCGAAGTACTGCTCGGCCAGCGTGCGCACCTCCGCGGCGGTGGTGTCGCCGACGACGGTGAGCACCGCGTTGTCCGGGGAGTAGTAGGACTCGTAGAACGCCGTGAAATCGGACAGCTGCGCGCCGTCCAGCTCCGCCATCGAGCCGATCGTGGAGTGGTGGTACGGGTGTCCGACGGGGTAGGACAGCTCGCCGAGCACCTCGTGCCAGCGGCCGTAGGGCACGTTGTCGTAGCGCTGCCGCCGCTCGTTCTTGACCACCTCGCGCTGGTTGTCCAGGGTCTCCTGGGTCAGCGCCAGCGCGCCCATCCGGTCCGCCTCCAGCCACAGCGCGGTGGCCAGCGCGCCGGCGGGCACGGTCTGGAAGTAGTTGGTGCGGTCCGAGCTGGTGGTCGCGTTGATCGCGGAGCCGCCGACCGCCTGCAGCACGCCGAAGTGCTCGCCCTTGCCGACCTGCGCCGAGCCCTCGAACATCAGGTGTTCGAAGAGGTGCGCGAAGCCGTGCTTGCCGGGCGGCTCGTGCCGGGAGCCCACGTTGTACCAGAGGTTGACCGCGACGATCGGCGCCGAGCCGTCCGCGGCCACCACCACGCGCAGCCCGTTCTCCAGGGAGAACTGCTCGACCGGCCAGCCGAATCCGGCTGCCGCCGCTGCGGCTCCGCCGCTGGTCGCAGCCGTGTCGGCGGTGGTCGTGTGTGCCGAGTTCGCCACCCGGACCCCCTCTTCCTAGGTCGCTGGAGCCTGCTGGCCTACGTCCAGTCAGCATAGGGGCACGGCGGTCGTTAACGGCGCCCGGCTCGGTGGGTCGGCAGGATGACGTCTAGGGGTAAGGGCAGTATGGGAGGCAGGGGAGAGCGCAGCCGACGGGGGCCGGCGAGGAGATCGGTGAGACCGCATTGAGAACCACAGGACAGGGCACCACGAGACCCGAAGTGAGGTCCGCAGCGAGATCCGCACTCAAACGGCTGCGAGGCGGCCCGACGCCGCAGAAACCCGGGCGCGCACAGCTGCTGCCCACCTGGATCGCCGGGTTCTTCATCCTCGCGGCGGTGGTGCTGATCCCGTGGATCGTGCTGCTGTTCACCTCGTCGCACCAGCTGATCGTCGCCAAGCACCAGCGGCTGGTCTGGGGCGGCTTCGACTGCTTCCTGGTGATCGGGTTCGCCCTGACGGCCTATCGGGTCGCGACCCGCTCGGTGCGCGGGGCGATCACCGCGACGGCGACCGGCACCATGCTGTTCATCGACGCCTGGTTCGACGTGCTCACCTCGCGCCGCCCGACCGACCAGCTCACCGCGGTGCTGATGGCGGTGTTCGCCGAGCTGCCGTGCGGGCTGATCTGCTTCTACGTGGCCCGGCGGATCATCGGCGCGTTCGAGCACTCGGTCCCGGTGCTGGGGGAGGCCGGGTTCCGCTTCGTCGGCGGACGGCTGGTGCCGCCCGCCGCCGTGAACCCCCCCGCCCCCGACCCGGAACTGTCAGAGCACTGAGTAAGTGAGACCGCCGACCCGGTCAGAACGCCGCGTTCGCCGTCCAGTGCGCGAGCAGCGGAGCGTCCCCGAGCACCTCCAGCGCCGGATCGCCCGCCTTGCGCCGCCCGTACATGAACAGCGCGAGGTCCTGCGCCCGGCCACGTACCGCCGCCGCACCCTTGACATGTGCGTGCGACCAGCGGAAGCCCTCGGGCTCCAGGGTGATCAGCCACTCGCCGGGCAGGCCGGTGCCGTCCAGGTCGGTCGCGTGCAGGTGGATCGTCTCGCCGTCCCCGTGCAGCTCGCGCACGTTCGGCCGGAAGTAGGCCGTGAACGGCAGGATGTCGAGCAGCTCGTCCACCGCGTCCACGGCCACGGCCGGCTCGATCCGCCCGGTGACCCCGGCCGCCGCCTCGACGTCGGTGCGGTGGATGGTGGTCTCGTGCAGCATCCGGCGGATCCAGAAGCCCACGCTCTTGTCCGAGGCCCAGGAGTACATCGGCGCCTCGGGGTCGGCGGCGCGCAGGGCGGCGACCAGGTCCGCGCCGTTGCGGGCGAACCAGCCGGAAACGGCCGACCAGTCCGTCGGCAGGTCGAGCTCGACGGTGCGCTGGTCGATCCGCGCCGGGGCCAGCTGCTCGACCATCGTGCGCACCCAGCGGTGTATCAGGGCCACGTGTCGCAGCAGGTCGTCCAGGTTCCAGGCGGTCCCGGGGACCGGGGCGTGCGGATCGGTGTCCGCGGCCAGCTCGGCGATGCGGCGGACCTCGCCGTCGAGCAGGTCGATCGCGGTCTCGCTGCGGACGGTTCGGGGGCGGGGCGTCGGGGCGAGGGTGGGCACCGGTGGCTCCTTCGGGGATCGGTCGTGCGTGGTACGCGGGTACGGCGGCGCCCTCGCACGGCGTCGCCGGAGTTGGATCCCAACGCGCTCGTGGTCGATCGCGATCGGGGGGTCTGAAGGGTGGTAAGGCTGTTTGTCCCCTGTGTCGGGGCCGGGCATGCCTTCCGAGAGGTATTCCTTAAAGCTTGGGGCCAACGGGCGCTGAACGCCACGTGACATCCGTCTCGTAGCCCCCGGTGGTCCCGTGCGTGTCGAAATGGGGCCCGCGTGGCCCGCGCGTCGGCAGGGCCGCGTCCCCTAGGGTGGATAGGCGGTTCAGGTGATCTTCAGGTCGGTCGGGCAGACCGGCGGACGACGGCGTCGAGGGAGGGTTTCGGGTGGGTTGGGGCCTGGCGGCTGCGCTGGTGGCGTCGGTGTGCTACGGCATCGCCTCGGTGCTCCAAGCCGTCGGCGCGCGGCGGGTGGAGCGTACGGACCAGATCGACCACCGGCTGCTGGTGCGGGTGCTCGGCTCGCTGCCCTTCCTGGCCGGTACGGGGCTGGACGCGGTCGGCCTCTGCTTCAACCTGTACGCCCTGCGAACCCTGACGCTCTTCACCGTGCAGGCCGTGGTCAACACCAACCTCGCGGTCACCGCGGTGGTCTCGGTCGTGCTGCTGCACGTCACCATGGACCGCCGGGACAAGGCGGCGGTGGGCGCGGTGATCTGCGGCCTGGTGCTGCTCGGCCTGGCCTCGGGGCCGGAGGGATCCGGCACGTTCGACACAGCACACAGATACGGCCTGCTGGCGGCCGCCGCGATACTGGCCGTGGCCGCGATGGTCGTCGCGAACGTGTTCAAGCAGGTGCATCCGGCGGTGCTCGGCGGACTGGCGGGGTTCCTGTTCGGCCTGTTCGGCATCTCGGTACGGGTCATCCCCTCCCTGCACCCGGGAAAGCTGGCGACCGACCCGGCCGCGTACTCGGCGCTGATCGCCTCGGTGACCGGCTTCCTCTTCTTCGCCGCGGCGCTACAGCGCGGCTCGGTCACGGCCACGACGGCGGCGCTGGTGGTCGGCGAGACCACGGTGCCCGCGCTGGTCGGCCTGGTCCTGCTGGGGGACACCACCCGCCGCGGCTTCGCCCCGGTAGGCGTCGCAGGCTTCCTGCTCGCGGTAGGCGGCGCGCTGGCGCTGTCGCGCTACGGCGAACTGGTCGAGGCCAAGCCGACGGTACTCACCGAGTGAGCGTTCCGGTCGCCTGAGCAGCCGTGCGGTGACGCTGGACGCCTTCGGCGATCGTGGCGGCGAGCGCGCAGGCGAAGCCGATCGCCGCGGCCGTGAGATGTCCCACGGTGGTGAAGTCCGGGATCGGCCCGCTCCAATCGGCGCCGACCACGGGCCAGGCGACGACGAACACCGCCCAGAACGGCCGGACGACGCGCGGCATCAGCACAATGACAGTGGCCAGCACGGCCTGCGCTCCGTAGCTGATCCCGAAGTCCAGCGTGTGCCGCACGCTCTGCGGATACCAGCCGCGTTCCAGCGCGTAGCGGATGACCTGCGAGGTGATCAACGTCGCGCCGACGTGCCCGGCTGCGAAGACCGCATAAGCCCGCACCGCGCCCCAGCGCCGCTCGAGCCAGGCCAGCATCCCGCCGACGCCGAGTACCAGCGTGATCAGTGTGCTGACGAAACTCAGGCTCAGCACGTGCGTGAGCGTGCCGTCGAACAGCAGGGCGCTGCCGATCAAAACGCCGAGCGGGTCGTGCCGCAGGTTCTCCAGATTGGTGCTCACATCCAGCAGCACCCGATGCGCCGTGCCCGGCGAAAGCACGTGATCGACGACCAGATGAGTCACGAGGAGAAACACCAGATACCCGCCGGTCACCGGGTTGCGGCGAAAGTATCCGATCACGGCACCCGACGCTCGCTCGATCACCGCCCCAGTCCACCGGCACCCGGCGACAGCCGCAAGCCGCACACACGCTTTGTTACTCGGCCAGTACACGAACTGACACAGGAACGACGACAAGACGCTGCGCACCTCTGGCGGCGCCCCTCCCCATCGCGCTGACGCCGCCGGGCGGACCCGTCGCGGTTCGGCCGTCGACGCACGCGGGTATCAGGTCTCCAACACAAGGGGTACGGGTACGGGGGGCGGGTTCATGCAGATCACTGAGGTCACGGGTTTCGCGGTTCGGTCGGCGGCGATCACGCTGCGGCGGCACGAGACGCCGATGCGGTTCGTCCTTTTCCCGATGCTGCACTTCGCGGCGCCCTCGTTCTATGCGCAGGTGCAGCGGCGGCTGCGGGGCTGCGCGGTGATCGTGTCCGAGGGCGTGTCCGGGCCCACGCTGCAGTCCAGCGCCATGGACTTCACCAACCGCTACTTCCCGCGCGGGCGGCAGCGCGGGGTCGTCGGGCAGACCGACGAGGCCGTGCTGCCCGAGGGCATCCCGGTGATCCGGCCGGACCTGCCGCCGGCCGAGCCGGCCCTCGACCTGCGCGGGATTCCGGGGCTGAAGCAGATGGCGATGCTGACCGGCGCCAATCTCGCCCTGGTCACCAGCGCGCACGTGATCACTGCCGCCCTGGCCATCGCCGGGCCGCGGGTGCTGTGCTCCAAGGATCTGGAGGTCCACGATTTCGCGTTCACCGTGCGCGAGGAGCAGCTCGCTGATACACCTGCGGCCCATGCGGTCCTGGACGCCCGCGATCAGAAGCTGCTGCAGGAGCTGGTCCGGCTGCACGAGCAGCGCTGCCAGGAGCCGATCACGGTCGGGGTGGTCTACGGCGCCGGGCACATGCCGGCCGTCTGCAACGGGCTCACGGAGCGCTACCGTTACCGGCCGCGTGAAGCGGAGTGGATGACGGTCTTCGTCCCGGACTGACCGACGGATCCTCAGCGCGTGCGTGGCCCACGGCGACATCGGCCTGATCGCCGACTCAAACAACGCCCCGGCCGTCACCGACTACCTCAGCCCCCTGTAAACCAGACGCACTACAGCCGAACGAGCCGAGGCGAGCACGCGGCAGGCGGGAGCCGTAGGCGTTCCTACACCGTGTTCTGCTGGCTGTGCTCGGTCTGGTCGGTCTGCTGCTCCGTGGTCAGCTCCGCCTCGGTCTCGGCGTCCCGCTTCGCCTGCTTGCGGCGGTTCCACAGCACGAATCCGAGGACTGCGACGATCGCCGCGCCGAACAGTGCGTAGCTGGCGATGTTGGTGTAGTTCTCGACGCGCTTCCAGGCCGAGCCGGCCAGGTAGCCGATCAGGATGAACGCGGTTGCCCAGGTCATGCCGCCGAGTGCGTTCCACATCAGGAACGTGCGGTAACGCATCTTCGCCGTGCCGCACAGGCTCGGCACCAGCGCACGCAGCACCGCCGTCCAGCGTCCGGTGAATACCGCACGGCCGCCGAGACGGTTGATCAGCTCCTTGCCCTGCACCACGTGCGCGGGCTTGACGAAGCGCTTCGGGGCCTTGGCCAGCAGCGAGTCGCCCCACTTCTTGCCGACCTCGTATCCCGCCGAGTCGCCGAGGATCGCGCCGATGATCGCGGCGGCGAAGACCGCGGCCAGCGGGAGCCTGCCCTCGTAGGCCAGGAAGCCGCCCACCACCACCGCGGTCTCGCCGGGCAGCAGGAAGCCCAGGAAGACCGAGGCCTCCAGGGCGGGCAGCAGGAAGACCAGGACCAGGGCCACCCCGGCGTTGAGCTTGAGGAGCTGGTCGACTATCCAGCTGACCACGGGTCAGTCCCCCAGGTACGCGAGCAGCGAGTCGTGCAGCAGGCCGTTGGACGTGCAGGCGGAGCCGGCGGCGGGGGAGGGGTTGCCCTCGGTGGAGGTGAACTGACCGCCCGCCTCGGCCACGATGACCGCGATCGCGGCCAGGTCCCAGAGCGAGACCTCCGGCTCGGCGGCCATGTCCACGCTGCCCTCCGCGACCATCATGTGCGACCAGAAGTCCCCGTAGGCGCGGGTGCGCCAGCAGGACCGGGACAGCGCCATGAAGCCGTCGAGCTTGCCGTCCTCCTCCCAGGAGATCACCGAGGAGTAGGCGAACGAGGCGTCCTCGAGCTCCCTGACCTTCGAGACGGCCAGCCGGGTCGCCTGGGACAGCGAGCGGCCGGAGTACGCGCCGCCGCCCTTCGAGGCCCACCAGCGGCGGCCGAGCGCGGGCGCGGAGACCACCCCGACGACCGGGAACTGGCCCTCCATCAGCGCGATGAGCGTGGCCCAGACCGGCACGCCGCGCACGTAGTTCTTCGTGCCGTCGATCGGGTCGATGATCCAGCGCCGACGACTGCTCCCGCTGTTGCCGGGCGTATCGCCGTACTCTTCACCGAGTACCGCATCGCGTGGACGGGAGCGGCCGAGGGTGGTGCGCAGCAGTTCCTCGGTGGCCTTGTCCGCGTCGCTGACCGGCGTGAGGTCCGGCTTGGTCTCGACCTTCAGGTCCAGCGCCTTGAACCGCTGCATGGTCAGCGAGTCGGCCTGGTCCGCGAGGACGTGCGCCAGCCTCAAGTCGTCGTCATAGCCCGTCACGCCCATCAACCTACCGGTTCGACGCGGTGGCGGACCGTTCTGCGGCGGGCGTGGCAGCGGGCGTGCCGAGGGGCGTGCCATTGACGGGTCCGGGACGGTGGGAGACACTAACAACCGAACGTTCGGTTGGGAGGAGAGTCAGGTGACGGTAGACACCGCGGTGCGCGAGGCGGCCCGGTCCGGAGAGGACCCGGATCCGCAGCAGCGCTTCGACGCGCTCGTGGCCGCCGAGGAGCGGATCGAGCCGCGCGACTGGATGCCCGACGCCTACCGCGCCTCGCTGATCCGGCAGATCGCGCAGCACGCCCACTCCGAGATCATCGGCATGCAGCCGGAGGGCAACTGGCTCACCCGCGCCCCGTCGCTGCGGCGCAAGGCGATCCTGCTGGCCAAGGTCCAGGACGAGGCCGGGCACGGCCTCTACCTCTACGCCGCCGCCGAGACCCTCGGGGTCGGCCGCGAGGAACTGCTCGACGCGCTGCACGCCGGCCGCCAGCGCTACTCCTCGATCTTCAACTACCCGACGCTGACCTGGGCCGACGTCGGCGCGATCGGCTGGCTGGTGGACGGCGCGGCCATCGTGAACCAGATCCCGCTGACCCGCTGCTCGTACGGGCCGTACGCGCGGGCGATGGTGCGGATCTGCAAGGAGGAGTCCTTCCACCAGCGCCAGGGCTACGAGTCGCTGTACGCGCTGGCGCACGGCACCCCGGAGCAGCACGCGATGGCGCAGGACGCGGTGGACCGCTGGTGGTGGCCTTCGCTGATGATGTTCGGTCCCTCGGACGGCGCGTCGATCCACACCACCCGTTCCGCCCAGTGGAAGATCAAGCGGCACTCCAACGACGAGCTTCGGCAGCGTTTCGTCGATGTCACCGTTCCGCAGGCCGAAGTGCTCGGTCTCACTCTTCCCGACCCGCAGTTGGCATGGGATCCTGAGCGAGGGCATTACCACTTCGGGCCGATCGACTGGTCCGAGTTCGAGGCCGTGCTCGCCGGCGACGGACCGTGCAACCGCCAGCGGATCGCCCGTAGGACCGCGGCCCACGAAGACGGGGCCTGGGTACGTGCCGCCGCGGACGCGTACGCGGAGAAGCACAGCGTCAACGGTGTTGGTGGCAAGCCCATGACAGCGAGCACAGTGACAGCGAGCACAGTGACAGCGGGCACTGCGATGACGACCTCTCGGAGAGGATGAGATGAGTACGACAGAGTCCATCCTCTGGGAGGTCTTCGTCCGGCCGCGCCGCGGGCTGTCCCACCAGCACGTCGGCTCGGTGCACGCGGCGGACGCCGAACTCGCCCTGCGCCGTGCCCGCGACCTGTACACCCGGCGCGGCGAGGGCGTCTCGATCTGGGTGGTCCCGGGCGGCGCGGTCACCGCGTCCAGCCCGGACGAGAAGGACCCCTATTTCGCCCCGGCCGCGGACAAGGCCTACCGGCACCCGACCTTCTACCGGCTGCCGGAGGGGGTGAAGAACCTGTGAGCGAGTCGACGCACCAGGTCCGGCCGGTGGCGAAACCGGTCGAGGAGTACGCGCTGCGGCTCGGCGACGACGCGTTGCTGTTGTCGCACCGGCTCGGCGAGTGGCTGACCCGGGCCCCGGACCTGGAGGAGGAGGTCGCGCTCGCCAATATCGCGCTGGACCTGCTCGGCCAGGCGCGCTTCCTGCTCTCGGCGGCCGGCCAGTCCACCGCGCAGGACGAGGACCTGCTCGCCTACCGGCGCAGCGACCGCGAGTACCGCAATGCGCTGATAGCTGAGCTGCCCAACGGGGACTTCGCCCACACGATCGTCAGACTGCTGTTCTTCTCCACGTATCAGTGTTCCCTGTACCGGGCGCTGGAGCACGGCGCGGACGCGAACCTGGCGGCCTTCGCCGGGAAGGCTCTGCACGAGGTCGAATACCACCGCGAGTACGCGGCCGGATGGACCATACGACTCGGCGACGGTACCGAGGAGAGCCACGACCGGGCCGCCGCAGCCGTCGCAGAACTCTGGCCGTACACCGCCGAGCTGTTCGCGGCCGACGAGTTGGTCAGCACGCTGGCGGCCGAGGGCGTGGCCGCCGATCCGGTGACGATGCAGGGCGAGTGGAGCGAACAGGTCGGGGACGTACTGGCGCGGGCCACCCTCGGCGTCGCACCGACCGGGACGTGGCGGCCCAGCGGCGGACGGGTCGGACTGCATACCGAGGCGCTCGGCTATCTGCTCGCCGAGATGCAGTCGGTGCACCGCGCGCACCCGGGCGCAGCCTGGTGATCACGATGAACGTGATGAACAACGTTGTGAAGGTGTCCGTGTCCGGGGCAGTAGAGGCCGTGCGCTCGGTTCCGGACCCCGAGATGCCCTACGTCACGCTGGGCGATCTGGGCGTGGTCGGTGCGGTGACCGCGGACGAGGACGCCAAGTCAGTGCACGTATGGCTGCTGCCGACCTTTCTCGGCTGCCCGGCCACCGAGGTCATCCGGCAGGACGTCGAGGCGGCGCTGACCGCGCAGGGCTGGACCGCGGTGTCGGTCGAGCTGCGCTTCGATCCGCCGTGGACCCCCGACCGGATCACGTCGCAGGGTCGCGCGAAGCTGGCCGCGGAGGGGATTGCCCCGCCGACGGGCGGGCCGCGCGGTGCATCAGGGCCGGTATCCGTCACACTCGGGCGGCGCTCGAACGGTCCCGCCGAGGATGACGGCACGGACGGGGACGCCGGCGTTCGCTGTCCGCAGTGCGGGGCGCCGCAGACCGAGCTGCTGAGCGCGTTCGGAGCGGCTCCGTGCCAGGAGCTGCGCCGCTGCGTCTCGTGCCGGGAGCCGTTTCCTGCGATCAAGAGCGACCGGGGAGTAGTGGCCGGATCAGCGAGCGGGTCGAGGGCCGACTGTGCCGCATATGCGGCTGACGCCGCGTGGGGCAAGGCGGAGGAGGGAGGCGCCCTGGTGTTGGGCGTCGACCGACGAGAACGCAGCCAGGCGGAGGTCATCGGCCCGCGAGCCCGGCCACTACTCCCCGGTCGCTCTGAGGCGGCCCGGTGACTGCGCAGTTCCATACGCTTCGGGTTGAGGCGGTTGAGCCGCTGACCGAGGACGCCGTCCGCGTCGTGCTCGCTGTGCCGGAGCCGTTGCGCGAGGCGTACCACTACACCGCCGGTCAGCACCTCACCGTGCGGTACAGCGCCCCCGGCACCGGTGAGCAGCTGCGCCGCTCCTACTCGATCTGCCAGCCGCCGCCCGCCGACGGCGAGCCGTACCGGCTGGCCATCGCCGTCAAGCGGCATGGGCCCGGGGGCTTCGGCGACTACGCCGTGCGCAAGTTGGCCGCCGGCGACCGGTTCGACGTGCTGACCCCGGTCGGCGGCTTCCACGCCCAGCCCGGCGAGCTGCAGTCCGGCCGGGTGCGCGTCATCGCCATCGCGGCCGGCAGCGGCATCACCCCGGTCCTGGCCATCCTGGCCGACGCGCTGCGCACGAACCCGCAGAGCACCGCCGCGCTGCTCTACGGCAACCGCACCAGCGCCGACGTGATGTTCCTGGACGAGCTGGCCGACCTGAAGGACCGTTACGGCCCCCGCTTCGAGGTCCTGCACGTGCTCTCCCGCGAGGACCTCGGCTCGCCGCTGCTCACCGGCCGGATCGACCGGGAGAAGCTGCCCCGGCTGCTCGAAGCGATCGGCGCGCGGCCCGAGGACGCCTACTACCTGTGCGGACCCTTCGGCCTGGTCACCGACGGCCGTGAGGTGCTGGAGGGGCTCGGGGCGCAGCACGTCAGATTCGAGCTCTTCGAAACCGGCGGCGTGCGCAGGTCACGGGAACCGGCCGCCGGCGCGACCGGGCAGCGTCCGCCGGGCGCCGGGCGCGGCGCTCGGATCACGGTCACCCTGGGCGGTCGCACCACCCGTTCCGAACTGCGCCCCGAGGACGACAGCCTGCTCGCGGCGGTGCTGCGCGACCGGCCGGAAGTGCCGTATGCGTGCACTGACGGCGTCTGCGGCACCTGCCGGGCGAAGCTGACCGCCGGGGAGGCCACGATGGCCCGCGACTACGCCCTGGAGCCCGAGGAGAAGAGCGGCGGCTTCGTGCTGACCTGCCAGTCGCTGCCCACCTCGGACGAGGTCGCGCTGGACTTCGACGCCTGACGCTGCGGCAGCTTCTCGCCCGAGGAGAGCACCTTGCGCTGCTTGGCCGCCGCGCGCTCCTGCCGCTTGAGCCCGAGGTAGATGTCGGTCTGCTCGCCGAAGGCGTCGAAGCAGAGCTGCGGTCCCGGCACCTCCAGCTCGATCAGCCGGGCCAGGGTGGCGCGGATCATCGCCGCGGAGCCGGACAGATAGACGTCGTGCTCGGTCCAGTTCAGCCGGTCCACGCCGTGCCTGGTCAGCACGTCCGGCAGCAGGCCGCGCTCGCCGGTGTACCAGGCGTCGTGCGAGACGCAGGGCACGATACTGAGCCACGGCGAGCGCTCGCGCAGCGCCTCGAGCGCGGGCATCGCGTACAGGTCCGAGGTGCGGCGCGCGCCGAAGTACACGACGACCTGGCGGTTGGTGTTCCACCGGGTCATGTCCTCCGCGATGGCCAGCAGCGGGGCGATCCCGGTGCCGCCGCCGATCAGCAGCACGTCCCGGACCGAGGCCGAGTCGCAGACCATCGCGCCCACCGCCGGGCCCAGCCGCAGCGTGTCGCCGAGCCGGGTGTGGTGTACCAGCGCCGAGGAGACCCAGCCGCCGTCCAGCGCGCGCACCTGGAAGGTGAGCAGGCCGTCCGGGCGCGGCGCGTTCGCGATCGAGTACGAGCGCCACACCCGCGGCCAGCGCATGGTCTCGATCGCCGCGTACTGGCCGGGGCGGAACGGGTAAGGCTGGTCCGGCTCGACGGTCAGCACGGCCAGCGAGCTGCTCGGCCGGTGGTGTCCGACCACCCGGCCGGTCCAGTACGCCGGGGTGCTCCGGGCGGCGTCCTCGGCGGCGGTGATCATGGTGCCCGCGACCAGCTGGAACGCGGTCGCCCAGGCGGCGTCCATCTCCGCGGTCCAGCCGGGCCGGGCGAACCGCTTCATCGCCGCGACCAGGCAGCGGCCGACCGTGTCGTAGTGCTCCGGCCGCACGCCGAACTTGCGGTGGTCCCGGCCCAGCTGCTGCAGGTACTCGACCAGGCTGTCCGGCTCGTGCACCTGGTGCACCACCTTGACCAGGGCGGCCAGCAGCCGGTCGCGCTGGGAGTCCATCATCGGCGGGAACATGTCGCGCAGCGACGGGTCCTCGAGGAACAGCAGGGCGTAGAAGTGGCTCGCCACCTTGTCGGCGCTCTCCTCGACGAGGGCGAAGGACTCCTGGATCAACCGCGGATCTAGTGACATGCCGACGGTCCTTCTCAGATCGGGGGCGAGATCCGCGGCGGCCCGGGCAGCGCCAAGGCCTTCCAAGCGCAGCGGAGTCTTTACGCTATGACACGAGAAGGTCACTGAAGGTGGAAGTCCGCAAGAAGTCCGCCGGTTGACTCAAACTTCGAACACACTTGTCCGCCTCGGCGAGACACAGTGCCCTTATATGCCGACTGCGCCCTTTGTGGGCGGTTGTCCGCCCTGGTGGGACACCGGCTACCGGTAGCCTACGAGTGTTCGGTCAGGGCGGTGAGAAGGCGTCGGACCGAGTCCACCCGGGCGGTCGCGTTGGCCAGTTCCTCGGAGCCCGGAGCCAGGGAGCCGAGCCACTCGTCCAGCGCGCAGTCCGGGGCGTCGGCCGCGTGCGTGCACCCGCGCGGGCATTCGGCGGTGACGGCGGCCAGGTCGGGGAAGGCCTCGATCACCCGGTCCGGGCTCACGTGCGCCAGGCCGAACGAGCGCACCCCGGGCGTATCGATGACCCAGCCCTCGGGCAGTATCCGGGCCGACTCCGCGCGCTCCGGATCCCGCTCGCGCAGCAGTTCCAGCTCCGCGTCGTCGAAGAGTATCGGCTGGGTCCACGGCTTGGCCGCCAGCGCGTCGGCCGCGGCCTTGCGCGCCCGGCGGGACGGCTTGGACTCGGCGGCTGACGGCTCGTCATCCGGCTCTGGCCGGACCGCGACGTACTCCGGCAGGCGCAGCGCCACCGCCGAGGTGGAGGTGTGCCGCCCGCGCCCGGTGACGTCGTTCACCACGCCGATCGCCCGATCCGCGTCCGGGACCAGCGCGTTGACCAGCGTGGACTTGCCCACCCCGGAGTGGCCCACCAGGACGCTGATGCGCCCGGCCAGCGCCTCGTGCAGCTGCTCGAGCCCGCCGCCGCGCCGGGTCACTATCGACGGCACGCCGAGCGCCTCGTAGGCGGACAGCAGCGGCGCGGGGTCGGCCAGGTCCGCCTTGGTCAGGCACAGCAGCGGGCTCAGCCCGGCGTCGAAGGCGGCCACCAGGCAGCGGTCGATCATCCGCGGCCGCGGCTCCGGGTCGGCCAGCGCGGTCACGATCACCAGCTGGTCGGCGTTGGCGACGATCACCCGCTCGACCGGGTCGGTGTCGTCGGCGGTGCGGCGCAACACGTGTTCGCGCGGGTGCACCTGCACCACCCGGGCGAGTGAGTCCGGCCCGCCGCGCAGATCCCCGACCAGCCGCACCCGGTCGCCGACCACGACCCCCTTGCGGCCGAGCTCGCGCGCCTTCATCGCGGTGACCAGCCGGGTGTGCGAACCGCGCCCGAGCTCCGCCGCGCCCTCGGCCTGGTTCCCGCCGTGGCTCTTGGCGGCGCTCTTCGCGTCGGCCCGGCGCTTGCCCTTCTCTGGCTTGCGCTGCCCGGACTCCTCCTCGACCGGCTGGACGGCGTCCGCGTCGATCAGGCAGGTGTACCGGCCCCGGTCCACCGCGACGACCATGCCCTCGGCGGCGTCCTCGTGCTCCGGCCGCAGCCGCGAGCGGGGCCGCGAGCCGCGCGGGTTCGCCCGGACCCGGATGTCGTCCTCGTCGAAGTCGCGCCCGCGCCTCACCACGCGGCGCCCACCGCTATCGGCGCCCTCGTCACGGATGCTTCCGTCGCTGCACGGCCACGGACTGCCGATACCCGGTGCGCCGCCGCCGTCACCCCTGGTACTCCGTTCCAGCGAGCAGCGCCGCCCAGCGTCCGGGGAAGTCGGGCAGTGTCTTGCCGGTGGTGGCGATGTTCTCCACCCGGATTCCCGGCACCACCAGGCCGAGCACCGCGGCCGCGGTGGCCAGCCGGTGGTCGTCGTAGGTGGCGAACTCGCCGCCGTGCAGCCTGCGCGGGTTGATCACCAGCTCGTCGTCGCCCTCGGCCACCTCGCCGCCGAGGTTGTTGATCTCCTTGGCCAGCGCGGCGACCCGGTCGGTCTCGTGCAGCCGGATGTGCCCGATCCCGCGCAGCCGGGACGGCGAGTCGGCCAGCGCGGCCAGCGCGGCGATCGTCGGAGTCAGCTCGGCCTCGTTCGCCAGGTCCAGGTCCACTCCGTGGATCTCGCCGGTCCCGGTCACGGTCAGTCCGTCCGGGCCGAGCTCGCAGCGCGCGCCCATCAGGGTGTAGATCTCGCGCAGCCGTTCGCCGGGCTGGCTGGTGTGCTCGGGCCAGTCGGCCACGGTCACCCGGCCGCCGGTCACCAGCGCGGCGGCCAGGAACGGCGCGGCGTTGGACAGGTCGGGCTCGATGGTGAACTCCCGGCCGCGGATCGGCCCGGGGGCGACGACCCAGCGCTCCGGCTCCCCGTCGTCCACGCTCACCCCGGCCTCGCGCAGCATCTGCACCGTCATGTCGATGTGCGGCAGGCTCGGCAGCCGGCCGCCCACGTGCCGCACCTCCACCCCGCGCTCGAACCGGGCCCCGGCCAGCAGCAGCGCGGAGACGAACTGCGACGAGGCCGAGGAGTCGATCTCGACCAGGCCGCCGGCCAGCCGTCCGGCCCCGCGCACGGTCAGCGGGAAGTGTCCGGGCCTGGCCGCGTCGTCGACGTCCGCGCCGAGCATCCGCAGCGCCTCCACCAGCGCGGCGACCGGCCGCTCGTGCGAGCGCGGGTCGCCGTCGAAGCGGACCGGCCCGGCGGCCAGGGTGGCGATCGGCGGCACGAAGCGCATCACCGTGCCCGCGTTGCCGACGTCCACGATCACGTCCCCGCGCAGTGTCTCCGGCGGGGTCACCCGCCAGGAGCCGTCCGGCAGATCGTCGACCGTGACAGCGAGCGACCTGAGCGCTCCGGCCATCAGCGCGCTGTCCCGGCTGCGCAGCGGGCGGCGCAGCACGGCCGGCCCGTCGGCCAGCGCGGCGAGCACCAGGGCGCGGTTGGTCGCTGACTTCGAGCCGGGCACGGTCACCCGGGCGGCCACCGGCCCGGGGCTGGTGGGGGCGGTCCAGAGCTCAGAAGTCGTCATGGCCCAAGCCTAGTGCCGTGCGGCCAGGGGGCCCGCGCGGATTAACCCCCCGGGTACGCCCGCCTCGGTCGCATCTGACGGTGGGCCGTGGCACGCTGCCAGGCATGTGTGGTCGTTATGTGGTGAGCGTCGCCCCGCAGCAGTTGGCGCTGGACCTCGGGGTGGCCTTCGAGCCCGAACTGTTCCCGCCGGACTACAACGTGGCGCCGACCAAGCCGGTCCCGGCGTTCCTGGTGCGCGGGGACGAGCGGACGCTGACCGCCCTGCGCTGGGGGCTGGTCCCGTTCTGGGCCAAGGATCCATCCATCGGCGCGAAGATGATCAACGCGCGCAGCGAGACCGCGGCCGAGAAGCCCGCCTTCCGCCAGGCCTTCGCCCGCCGCCGCTGTCTGCTGCCCGCCGACGGGTACTACGAGTGGCTCGCCGTCCCGCCCCCGCCCGGCGAACCCAAGGCCAAGGCGCGCAAGCAGCCGTACTACATCCACCGCACGGACGGAGGGCCGCTGGCCCTCGCGGGCCTGTACGAGCGGTGGCGCGACGCCGAGGGCAACGAGCTGTGGAGCACCTCGATCCTGACCGCCGCGGCCGCCGACCCGCTCTCCTGGATCCACGAGCGGATGCCGCTGACCGTGCCGTCCGCAGGGTGGGAGGCCTGGCTCGACCCGTCCGTGCAGGACCCGGACGAGATCCGCGGCCTGCTCGATCTCGCCCCGGACTGGACCGCGTCCGCAGTGTCCGATCGGGTCAATTCGGTACGCAACAACGACCCCGGCCTGCTCGAACCCGTGTCGACCGGAGCGGACGGACCGGGAATGGGTGAGCCTGGTGCGCTGTTCTGAGTGGTGTGATGGCGACGATCTCCACGAACACCCAGTACGAGACGGGCGCGGGCTACCTGCCCTCCCGGCTCGGTGATCAGGTACCCCGACGGCTATTCTCGGGGGAAGTCCGGCTGGTTCTCGAGCCGGACCCGATCACGGAGGTGGGTATCACGGTGGGCACTGCCGCCGGAGCGCAACCCGCGCACGAGGCGGAGACCGAGGAGACGGCCGCGCAGCGCGACGCGCGGTTCGAGCGCGACGCCATGCCTTTTCTGGACGCGCTCTACTCGGCCGCTCTGCGGATGACGCGCAATCCGGCTGACGCGGAGGACCTGGTCCAGGAGACCTACGCCAAGGCCTACGCGTCGTTCCACCAGTTCAAGCCGGGGACGAACCTGAAGGCGTGGATGTACCGCATCCTCACCAACACGTTCATCAACGGCTACCGGAAGAAGCAGCGCGAGCCGCTGGCCTCCGGCACCGACGAGATCGAGGACTGGCAGCTGCACCGGGCCGAGTCGCACAGCTCGTCCGGGCTGCGCTCGGCCGAGGTCGAGGCGCTCGACCATCTGCCGGATTCCGACGTGAAGGCGGCCCTGCAGTCCATCGGCGAAGACTTCCGGATGGCGGTCTACCTCGCGGACGTGGAAGGCTTCCCCTACAAGGAGATCGCCGACATCATGGGCACGCCCATCGGCACGGTGATGTCCCGGCTGCACCGCGGTCGGCGGCAACTGCGCGAGCTGCTCGCGGACTACGCCGAACAGCGCGGCTTCGCCGCGGCGGCGGCCAACGGCCAGGGTCAGAGTCAGAGCGGGGAAGCTGGAAAGGCGGCGACGGCATGAGTTGCGGGCACCCGCACGAGACCGACTGCTCCGAGGTTCTCGACCGGGTCTACGAGTACATCGACCAGGAGATGGCCGACGACGACTGCGCGACCATCAAGACCCATCTGGACGAGTGCGCCCCCTGCCTGGCCGAGTTCGGCCTCGAGCAGGCGGTGAAGGCGCTGGTCCACCGCAGCTGCGGCTGCGACACCGCGCCCGAGCAGCTGCGCGGCAAGATCCTCTCGAAGATCCGCCAGGTCCAGCAGGACCTCGCGGCGGAGAGCGCCGAGCGCGTCTAGGGTCTTCTTCCACGGTTGGGCCGATCCGCCCGAGTCCCCGGCGGATCCTTCCCGGGCCGCTCCTTCGAGGCGGCATCCACGGCGGCGTTGCGGCTCCAGCGGTACGTTCGCGCAGCCGCTGCGCCCCGGTTCGGGTGCCCCGCGAGCGGACCGCGGTCGCTCACGTACTGTGAACGCTCCCACCGTCTCCCGTGACCGCGCGAGCCGCCTCGGCGGCGCCTCCTGATCCACCGCCGGCGGCTGCGCTTTTTCATTTGCGTGTCATGTACCGAATGACACGCCGTTTCGCTGACTCTGGGTAATACCGCCGTCACAGCTGGTCTGAACTGCCGGGATGTTCGCCGGACTTTTCCACTCAGTCGATTGAATCGTCCCCCGTACGGCGCAACTGGTGGCACCATCGTGTCGTTGGGCCCACGAGCCGGGTGTGCGGATCTCGGCTCGGGGCTGGTAGTGCCCCGGTGCGGAGGGGTGGCGGCGATGACGGTACTGGAGTTTCGGAAAACTCGTCGTGGGATAGCTGCGCACTTGTTGCGCATGCTCCGTAGTATGGCGCGGGGGGTGGCGCCGGAGCGGGCCTGTGTTCGAACGCCCGACAGCGTGCGCCCGATGCTGGGAACCCGTCCGGTCTGTCCGGGCGGGGAGGGCGAGGATGGGCCGATGCCGAAGAGCGCGAGACGGTACATCACCGTGGTGGCGTGCGTCGCGGTGGCCGTCGCGGCCGTGATCCTGCCCCAGGCGCGCTGGGGCCAGGTCAGCCTGCTGCTGTTCTTCTCGCTCATGGCGCTGCAGGCGATCATCCTGGTGACCGCGGACTTCCCGCGGCTCGCGGAGAGCACCGCCGTGCCGACCTCGGTCGCGGTCCAGCTCGCCGGAGTGGTGCTGCTCACGCCCGGAGCGGCCGCGGCGGCCGTCACCCTCGGCTCGCTCGCCATGGCGCTGCGGCCCGGCACCCCGCGCGACCGGCTGGTCTTCGTGGTCTCCGGCGTCTTCCTGGCCCCGGCCGTCGGCAGCCTGGTCTACGACTCGATGCACGGCTCCCGCCGGCTGATGCCGCCCGAGATGCCGCACATGCTGCTGCCGATAGTGACCGCCTCGTTCGTGCTCTCCGCGATGCCGGCGCTGCTGGTCGGCCTGCTGCGGGTGTCCGGCGGCCGGTCCACCGTGCGCGGGGCCACTCGCGACGCATTGACGCACACCGTCCCGCGCAACCTCGCCTACAGCTTCGTCGGGCTGCTCGCGGCCGTGCTCTGGCGCAACCACGCCCAGGTCATGGCCACCATGGTGGTGCTCGGCCCGCTGCTGGTGACCCGCTGGGCGACCAACCAGTACGCCGCGCAGCGCGCCGCGCACGACGCCACGGTGCGCGCCCTGGTCCAGGCGGTCGAGATCAAGGACCTGTACACCCGCGGGCACAGCGAGCGGGTCGCCGAGGTCAGCGAGTTGATAGCGCGCCGGCTCGGCCTGGACGGGGACCGGATCGCGATCCTGTCCTACGCGGCGATCCTGCACGACGTGGGCAAGCTCGGGGTGCCGACCCGGCTGCTGCAGAAGGACGGGCGGCTGGACCCGATGGAGCTGGCCGCCATAAAGGTGCACCCGGCGCGCGGGGTCGAGGTGGTGCGGGACATCGCGTTCCTCGACGAGGCCTACACCGCGATCCTGCACCACCACGAGCGGATGGACGGGCGCGGCTACCCGGCCGGCCTGGCGGGGGAGCGGATCCCGAAGTTCGCCCGGATCATCGCGGTCGCGGACGCCTTCGACTCGATGACCTCCACCCGCTCGTACCGCCCGGCCCGGCCGGTGTCGGAGGCCGTGGTCGAGCTGCGCAACTGCGCCGGCAGCCAGTTCGACCCGGAGATGGTCGACGCGATCGAGGCGGCACTGGAGAAGATCGAGCGCGAGGGCCGGCCGTGGACCGGCGACGGGACCATCTCGGTGCTGAACGGCCCGGTCGGCGCAGGTATCACCGTGCAGCGGGTCAACGGCTCCGGCTCCAGTGACGTGGCCAACGGCGTCGCCACGCACACCCCCGCACCTCGGACCGAGCTCGCCGACGTCCCGTGCCCGCTCGCCTCGGAGGGCGACGAGTACGACCACGACGACCCGGCCTTCGCCGTCCCCTCGCCGGTGCCCGAGCAGGTCGGCCCGGCGAACGGCGGGCACAGCGTCATCGGGACCAACGGCGTCAATGGCGTGCACAGCGCCAACGGGACCAACGGCGTCAACGGCGTGCACACCGTCAACGGCGCGAACGGCAGCCACGGGACCAACGGGAACGGGAACGCCGACGGGAACGCGAACGGCACGCCCCTGCCGCGCCGGGTCGCCCGGCGGGAGCGGCGATGACCTCACCCGGAGCCGTGGCCCGCTCCGGGCCGCTGACCGCCCCGGCGCTGCTGTCCACGCTCGCCCTGCTCGGGGCCGCCGTCGCGGCGCTCGACGTCCTGCTGCGCGGCGGGGTGGTCGAGCCGCGCGCGGCCGTGGCCTTCGGCCTGACCGTCGCCTTCGGCGAGGCCATCCGGATCGCCCTGCCGCGCGGGCGCGAGTCCGCCCCGCTGGCCCTGACCGCCGGGCTCGGCTACGCGCTCTGCTTCGACATCGGCGGCACCAGGACCACCTACAGCGCGGCCCAGGTGGTCGCGGTGGTCGCGCTCGGCACCGTGTGCGGCGTGGCCGTGCAGTCCTACGTCGGGCGCCGCCCGCGCCCCGGCTACGTCGGCCGGCGCATCGCGGTCACCGCCTTCGTCGCGCTGGTCTTCCGCAGCTGGCTGATGCCCGGCCCGGTGGCGGGCCTGCTCAACCGGCACAACCCGCCCGCCCTCGGCCTGACCCTGGCTGGGCTGACCCTGCTCGCCATCGCGATGGACCACTTCCTGGCCGCCCTGCTGGCCCAGCTCGAGCCGGGCCGGGTGACCGGGCTGCCGTTCGCCAACGCGCGCCGGCAGCCGCCCGGCCGCCCCGACGGCCACCAGGTCGGCCCGCTGCTGCTGCGCCTGCTCACCGGCTTCCGGGCCGACTGCATGGCCACCTTCCGGGTCTGCCCGACCGTGCTGCTGTTCGCCGTCTCGGTGGCGCTCAGCGCCCGCTCGCTCGGGGTCTGGGTGCTGCCGATCGCCGCCGCCCCGATCCTGGTGGTGCAGCGCTCGCTGCGCCGCTACGCCGAGATCAGCGCCACCTACCAGCAGACCATCAGGGCACTGTCGCGGGTCACCGAGCTGGCCGACTACACCGAGCCCGGCCACGCCCGCCGGGTCTGCCACCTGGCCCTGGCCATCGGCCGCGACCTCGCCCTGCCCGAGTCCGACCTGCTCGACCTCGAATACGCCGCGCTGCTGCACGACATCGGCCAGCTCTCCCTGACCGACCCCATCCCCGGCGGGGCCACCGTGCTGATCGCCCCGGACCGGGCCGCCTCGGTGGCCTCGCTCGGCGCAGCGGTGGTACGCCAGACCGGGGTGCTCGACCAGGTCGCCGAGATCCTCGAGCACCAGTTCCAGCCCTTCCGGGCCGAGCGCGCCGACGAGCCGGTCGCCCTGGCCGGGGCCATCATCCGGGCCGCCAACGCCTACGACGACCTGGTCGGCGGCGCACTGGACCCAGACCGCAGACTGGCCGCGCTACACCGCATCCGGCTCGGCATGGCCGCCGAATACGACCCCCGAGTGGTCGAGTCCCTCACCCGCATCGTCGAGGCCGTCGAGCCCTACCCGGGCTGAGCGATGCCGACCGCGAGGCCTACGCCCTGGCGGCCAAGTCGACGATTGGCGGGCGCCGCAGCCGTACGCCCGGTCCGCGCTGTGCGACGATTCGGGCAGACGCAACGGGAAGGGGTGCGCAGATGTCCGAGATGGTCCGCGCCGAGATGGTGGCCAACGTGGCCGAGGTCAACGTGAAGGTCGGCGAGCTGGTCGGGGCCGGGGACGCCCTGGTGCTGCTGGAGTCGATGAAGATGGAGATCCCGGTGCTCTGCGAGTTCGGCGGCACCGTGGCCGAGATCCACGTCGCGCCCGGCGACGTGATCCAGGAGGGCGACCTGATCGCCGTCCTCAGCTAAGACCGCTGAGACCGCTGAGACAGCGCCGATGCTGGACGGCATACCCCTGCCCGCGGTCCTCGCCGCCCGCCCCCGCGACCGGCGCGGCTACCCGGCCCTCGCGATCACGCCCTGGCAGGACGGCGAGCCGCAGTTCGCCCTGACCGGCACCGCCCGCAGCTTCGTGTGCGCCGCGGAGCGCCGCTGCTCGGTCTGCGGCACCCCGATGCCGCCCGGACCGGTCTGGCGCGTCGTCGCCGGGCCCGAGGCCGACGCCATCGCCGCCGCGCAGGCGGCCGGACAGCCCTACCTGAACCGGGCCGCCACCCAGGAGGCGCCCGGGCACCGCACCTGCATGCTCTTCGCCGCGATCGTCTGCCCGTACCTCGCCCGCCCGAACGCCCGTCGGGGCGCACCGGCCGCCGCGTCCGGCCTGGACGCCGACCGCGGCGCCGCGCGCGGCCTCGGCGGGGCGGTGGCCGGCTTCGCCGAGTACGAGGCCGCATACCGGGACGACAGGGTGCTGTTCCGCTTCGCCGGGCTGGGCGAGTTCCTGCGGCACGAGCTCGGCGGGGAGCACCTCGGCGCGCTGGCCGCCGCGGTCGCCGCCGAGGGGGACGGACCGGTTCCGCAGTGCCCTGCCTACCTGCTCGCGGACGAGGCCGCGGCCGGACGGCGCTTCGCCGAACTGCTGGGATCTGCGCGTACTGATCCGTGATGCAACCGTTGCGTCGCCGAGGTCACGATCGGGGGCTTCGGGCGTCTTGTAGTTGCCAGCCGTGTCCAGGGGAATGAATTCCAGGGGGAATTTACCGATGTCCGTCTTCCGGCAGCGCCTCGCCGTCTCCGCTGTCTTCGTCACCGCACTGACGGTCACCGCCACGGCGGGCTGCGGCTCGTCGGCCAATTCGGGCCCGAGCGCGAACCCGACGCTGTCCTCCTCGGCGAGCCCCGCCGCCGCCCGCGCACTCCAGGCGGGCGACCTGCTCGTCTCCAACGGCACCGCGACCGTGACGGTCAACGGGACGAAGGTCGCCTACCCCAGCACGGTCACCGACGCGACCTGGTCGCCGGACCGCAGCCGGGTCGCCTTCATCGACGCCGACGGCAACGTGGACACGACCCACCCCGACGGCACGGGACGGCTCGTGCTGACCAAGGCGACGGCCGGCGTCACCCGTTCGGACCCGGCCTGGGACGCCGGCCAGATCCTCTACACGCAGACTGCGGCGTCCGGCGCGACGACGGTCCAGGCCGTGTACGCGAACGGCTGGGTCAACCCCCTGGAAGGCGACGCTTCGGCCATCCATGGCGAGGACGCCCCCGCGGACGGCAACTCCTCGGCCAGCGTCAGCACGGCCCACCTCCCGAGCGGCGTGCTCAGCGAGACGGCCTTCCAGCACAAGGGCGTGTACGGGCCCGAGGTGTGGGTGGTCGACCAGTACCAGCGCGCCTCGAGCAGCGTGAAGCTCGCCGACGGATCGCAGCCCGCGGTCTCCCCGGACGGCACCAAGATCGCCTATGTGGGCACCGACGGCCAGATCCACCTCGTGCCCAGCACCAACACGTCCGGCAAGACCCCGCAGGGCACGGTGATCAGCAAGGGCCTGACCGCGCCGACCCACCTGGCCTGGACCCCGGACGGCACGTCCATCACGTTCTCCACCGTCGCCTGGATCGAGTCGATCCCGTCGGACGGGACCGGCACCCGGCCGGGCGCGGCCCGGGTGCTGTCCAAGGCCGCGGGGGTCGCCAGCTACGCCGGTGGAGCCCAGGACCGCACCGAGCGGCTGAGCTCCTCCGACCCGATCGCCGGGGCGATCGCGGTGACCCAGGCGCGCTATCAGACCACGAAGACCTACCAGGTCTCGCAGAGCACCGTCTACGCCTACGGGGCCACGCTGGCGAACCCGGCCGACCCGATCGCCGCCGAGCTGGGGGCGAACTACACCCCGGTGCTCTACACCGCCGCGGACGCCCTCGACCCGCGCACCAAGGCCGAGCTGCTGCGCATGTTCGGCACCCCGGACCCGGCCAACGACGAGGTCCCCACGGTCACCATCGTCGGCGACACCAGCATGGTCTCCGCGGCGGTCGAGACCGCCGTGAAGGGGCTGGGCTACAAGACCACCCGGATCAGCGGCGCGGACCGGTACGCGGTGAACGCGGCGGCCTTGAAGACGGGCGTCGACGCGGCGAACACCCGCGAGGTGATCGTCGTGTCCGGGGACGACCCGGTGGCCGTCGCGGTGTCGTCGTTCTCGGACGGGGCCGGGGTCCTGCTCACCCGCGGCTCGACACTGCCCGCGGCCACCGCGACGTATCTGTCCGGACTCTCCTCGGGCACGGTCGTCTACGTGGTCGGCTCCGCCGCGCAGTCCGCGCTGTCCTCCTGGACGAAGCCCTCCGGGGTCCAGGTGGTGCCCCTGGTCGGCTCGGACCCGGTGCAGACCTCGGTGCTGGTCGCGCGCACGGTGTACGGCAGCCCGTCGGGAGTGGTGCTGGTGGATCCGGCCAAGACGGCAGACGAGGACGTGGCCGTCACCGCCGCGCAGCAACTCGGCTACGCGGTCCTGCTGGTCGATCCGGCCAAGGGCCTGGAGCCCGCCACCCGGGCCTTCCTGGACGACTCCTCGGCCGGGCTCGGCGCCACGCTGACGGTCGGACCCTCCGGGACGCTGTCCGACCCGCTCGTCCAGCAGGCCGCGGGCGCGGCCGGCGACGCCGGGGGCGTCACCCTCGGCGTGACGTACGCCGGTAACTAACGCGGAGCGAGAGCGGCCGCCGCGTCGCGCTCGCTCTCAGAACTCTGATGCGCTGGGCCGCGCGTCCACACTTCCGTGCCGGGAGCAGCGCGCGGTCCAGCCGGTCGGCAGCACCTGCACGACCATCCGCCGGGCGCACTGCCGGCAGTAGCGCGGCGGCTCGAGCTCCAACCCGGCGGCGCAGCCCTCGTGGAACGTCTCGTCGACCGGCCGCCCGCAGCGCCCGCAGTACCGGCCCGCGGACGAGGACACCGCCTCCGGGCTCACGCCGCCAGCTCCAACGCGTACGTGAGCAGGTCGAGCCCCGACACAGGCGACCAGTCCCGGTCCACCGTGCGAACGAAGCCGAGCCGCTCGTACAGCCGCTGCGCCGCGCGCATCTCGACGTCCGTCGAGAGCACCAGCCGTGACGCTCCGGATGCCCTGGCCCGTGCGATGCACGCGCGCACCAGCGTCTCGCCGACGCCCCGCTCACGCGCCTCGGCCAGCACGCCCAGCATCCGGATCTCCGGCTCCTCGTCCACGCCGAGGTTGCGCCACACTGATCCGGGCGCCGCGTACACCACCGCGCCGAGCAGCCCGTCGGTGCCGTGGTCGAGCGCGACCAGCAGTGTGGTGGCCGGGGACTCCCAGCGTGAGCGGGCGTCCCGCAGCACCTCCAGATACTCCGGGCTGACCAGGCCGTCGCCGTAGACCTCGACCGTCAGCGCGCCGATCTCGGCCAGTTCGCTCTCGCGGGCTTCCCGCACCACCACGTCCATGGCTCCCCATCCTCGCACTGCGCGCACCCGGGGAGCCACAGACCTCACTTCCGCCACACAGAACCCTGCAATACAGGGACCTAGAGGACCGCCGGGGCTACCGCGGGCTCCCCGGCGCTCTCCTCGAACTCGTAGTCCGCCGCCGTCGTCGAGTCCTCGCCGGCCGGCGCCTTGACCGCCTTGAGCACCAGGTTCGTCACCACCAGCACCACCAGGTTCACCACCAGCGCGCTGATCGCGATGTAGGCCGACTGGTGCGTCCCCGGGATCAGCGCGACCTGGGAGGCGAAGTGCTTCTGGGTCGCGGAGTGCTGCTGCCAGGCCACCACGGCGCCGTACCCGATGCCGCCCGCCCAGCCGAGCAGCAGCGCCCAGCGGTGGAAGTAGCGGGTGTAGAGGCCGAACACGATGGCCGGGAAGGTCTGCAGGATCAGCACCCCGCCGAGCAGCTGGAAGTTGATCGCGCTGGTCGCGTCCAGGCCCAGCACGAAGGCCAGCGCCCCGAACTTGACCAGCAGCGACACGATCTGCGAGACCTGGGTCTGCTCCTGCGGCGAGGCGTCCGGACGGATGAAGTCCACCCACACGTTGCGGGTGAACAGGTTCGCCGCCGCGATCGACATGATCGCCGCCGGGACCAGCGCCCCGATCGCCACCGCCGAGAAGGCCACCCCGGCGAACCAGGACGGGAAGGCCCAGTCCAGCAGCGCGGGCACCGCGTGCTGCGCGTTGCCGTTCAGCGAGGTCGAGGTGAACTTGGCCGCGATCGCCATGTAGCCGAGCAGCGCGATCAGCCCGAGCATCAGCGAGTACGCGGTCAGCGCGGCGAGGTTCCGGCGCACCGTGTTGCGGCTCTTTGTGGCCAGCACGCCGATCTGCGCGTGCGGGTACATGAACAGCGCCATCGCCGACCCCACCGCGAGGGTGGCGTACGGCAGCGCCTTCCCGTTGCCCAGCAGGATCGAGCCGGCCGGCTTGCCGGTCGTGGGATTGGGCGTGGTGAGCCGAGTCTGTGTCGCGTCGAAGATGTGCGACCAGCCGCCCGGAATGCGAGTCGGGATGTAGATGATCGCCACGATGACGGTCAGGTAGATCAGCGTGTCCTTGACGAACGCGATCAGTGCGGGGGCACGCAGCCCTGACGTGTACGTGTACGCCGCGAGCACCGCGAAGGCGATGAACAGCGGCAGGTCCTTCGCGAACTTGGACCCGTTACCGCCGATGCCGATCACGTCAAGGCACGCCTGGATGCCCACCAGCTGCAGCGCGATGTAGGGCATCGTGGCCACGATCCCGGTCACCGCGATGGCCAGCGACAGCGAGCGCGAACCATGCCGTCCCTTGACGAAGTCGGCGGGCGTCACATAGCCGTGCTTGCGCGAGACCGACCACAGCCGCGGCAGGAAGATGAAGACCAGCGGCCAGACCAGGATCGTGTACGGCACGGCGAAGTAACCCAGCGCGCCCGCCCCGAACAGCGCGGCGGGCACCGCGACGAAGGTGTAGGCCGTGTACAGGTCGCCGCCGAGCAGGAACCAGGTGACGAAGCCGCCGAACGAGCGGCCGCCGAGCCCCCACTCGTTCAGGTGCTTGCGGTCCACGCCCGAGCGCCGCCAGCGCGCGGCCAGGAAGCCGAGCACCGCCACGGCGACGAAGAAGAAGATGACGACGCCGAGTTCGGTGCCGTTGATCGCCTTTCCGGACGGGGCGGCCATGGGCGTGCCGGCCGAGGAGAACGCGGCCATCACGCCTCGCCCCCCGTCGTGCCGTCCGCGTCACCCGATGCAGCCTCGGGCGACGACGCACCGGCCTGCCGCGCGGCGTTGTCCCGCTTCACGACCTGGAAGGCGACGACCATCAGCAACGCCGTGATGACGACCCACAGCAGTTGATACCAGTAGAAGAACGGGAACCCGAGCAGCTTCGGGTTCGTCTTGTTGTACGAGGGGATCCAGAGCATCGCGACGAACGGCGCGATGATGCAGACAGCTGCGACGACCCGCAGCGGAGAGAGGACCGGCCGACCCCCGGTGGGTGTGATCGGCTGGTCTGTGCCCGTGCTCATCTCAACCTCCTGGCGGTGACGTCAGCACTGACGTCGCCAGGGAGGTTATTTCCGGTCGCGCCGCCGCAAACAGCCCCCTAATGGCGATTCGGCCACGCGGGTGGTCTGTGCGCTGAGCGGTTCCGGCCAGGTCCGATCCGGTACCGGCGGGCCGCTAACGCACCGAGTGGTGGGCCTTGAGCGCCGCCAGCGCGACCACCAGCAGCAGCGTCAGCCCGTTGGCCGCGATCACCGCCGGGGCCCCGGCCAGGAAGCCGTAGACCAGCCAGACCCCGACCCCGCTGCCGAACATGGCGAACCAGCCCCACGCGAAGTCCTTCGTCGAGCGGGTGCGGAACGCCCTGAGCACCTGCGGCAGCCAGGCCAGCGTGGTCAGCGCGCCCGCGACCAGACCGATCAACGTGGCCGTGGTCATCTTCCGTCCTCCCCCTCCGCATTCCTGCGGGGTTCCTGCACTGTCCAGATTTTGTGCAACGACTGTACAAATACATAATGGTCGGGTGACCCCCGAGCTGTCCACTCCGAACCCGGGTACGCCGGGCAACGATTCGGCCAACAACGCGACCCGTCTGCTCACCGCGCTGCACCGGCGCGGCGGGACGGCCACGCGCGCCGAGCTGACCGCCGACCTCGACTGCGGCCGCTCGGCCGTCAGCTACGCGCTCGCCGACCTCGTCGAGCGCGGTCTGGTCGCCGTGGACGAACACCCGCCGCCGGGCGCGGCCGGGACCGGCGGCAGCCGCGGACGTCCGTCGCACCTGGTCGCCATCGCCCCCACCTCGCCGATCGCGATCGCGGTGCACCTGCGGGTGGACACCCTGGACGTCAGCGCGTTCGAACTCGGCGGCCACCTGCTGCGCAATGAGCGCGAGGCGGTCGAGCCCTCGCCGGACGTCGAGATGACGATGCATCGGATCGGCCGATTGGTCCGCCTGATCGCCGGTGAGACGCGTCGGCCGTGCATCGGCGTCGGAGTCTCGATGCCCTCACCGGTGCGCACGACGGACGGCTTCGCGCTCGCGCCCCGGCACATGAACTGGCCCGGAGTGCCCGCCCGCGACCTCATCGCCGCCGAGCTCGCCGAGGTGCCCGCCCTCGCGGAGCTGCCCCTGCACGTGGGCAATGACGCGAACCTCGCCGCGCTGGCCGAGCACCTGCACGGCGCGGGCAAGGACGCGCACAACCTGCTCTTCCTGACCACCGAGCACATCGGCATCGGCGGCGGCCTGATCAGCGCCGGGCGGATGTTCACCGGGGCGAGCGGCTACGCCATGGAGGTCGGCCACGCGACCGCGAACCCCGGCGGCGAACCCTGCCGCTGCGGCGCGCGCGGCTGCCTGGAGACCGAGGCCGACCCGCGGGCCCTGCTGCGCGCGGCGGGCCGCCCCGACACGCCGATCACCGGGATCGAGTACCGGGCGCGGGTGGTGCTCGCCGACGCCACGGCGGGCGACCCGGTCGCGCGCAAGGCGGTCGACCTGGTGGCCGGCCGGGTCGGCTCGGGACTCGCGGTCCTGGTCAACCTGCTGGACCCGGACCGCATCGTGCTCGGCGGGCTGCTCGCCCGGCTGCTCGCGCTGGCCCCGGAGCCGCTCGGCGGCGCGCTGCACGAGGGCTCGTTCCTCGAGCGGGCCGTCCCGGTCCCGGTCGTGCCCGCCGCGCTGACCGCCCCGGCCCTGGTCGGAGCCGCCGAACTCGCCCTAGCCCCGCTGCTGGCCTGAGGCTGCGCACTGAGCCCTTACTGCGCCCCGGGCCTGGTCGGTCCTACAAAGTGGCGGACAGCGCCTTCACCGGCATCGACAGCCGCTCCAGCAGCTCCAGGTCCGAGGTCGCCGGGCGCCCCAGGGTGGTCAGGTAGTTCCCGACGATCACCGCGTTGATCCCGCCCAGCAGCCCCTGCTCGGTGCCCAGATCCCCCAGCGTGATCTCCCGCCCGCCCGCGTAGCGCAGGATCGTGCGCGGCAGGGCCAGCCGGAACGCCGCGATCGTGCGCAGCGCCTCTTTGCCCTCCAGCGGCTCGCGGTCGCCGAACGGGGTGCCCGGCCGCGGGTTGAGGAAGTTGAGCGGCACCTCGTCCGGGGTCAGCTCGGCCAGCTGCGCGGCGAACTCGGCCCGCTGCTCCCGGGTCTCGCCCATGCCGACGATGCCGCCGCAGCAGACCTCCATGCCCGCGTCGCGCACCATGGTGAGCGTGTCCCAGCGCTCCTCCCAGGTGTGCGTGGTCACCACGTTCGGGAAGTACGAGCGCGCGGTCTCCAGGTTGTGGTTGTAGCGGTGCACGCCCATCGCGGCGAGCTCGTCCACCTGATCCTGCGTCAGCATGCCCAGCGAGGCGGCCACGTTGATGTCCACGGCAGCCTTGATCGCCGCGACGCCCTCGCGCATCTGCGCCATCAGCCGCTCGTCCGGCCCGCGCACCGCCGCCACGATGCAGAACTCGGTCGCCCCCGCCGCCGCGGTCTCCTTCGCGGCCTCGACCAGCGAGGGGATGTCCAGCCAGGCGGCCCGCACCGGGGTCGGGAAGCGCCCGGACTGCGAGCAGAAGTGGCAGTCCTCCGGGCAGCCGCCGGTCTTCACCGACACGATGCCCTCGACCTCGACCTCCGGCCCGCACCACTTCTCGCGCACCTCGTGCGCCAGCGCCAGCAGCTCCTCGAGCCGCTCGTCCGCGAGCTCCAGCACGGCGAGCACCTGGGCCTCGTCCAGCCCGCGCCCCTCCAGCAGCACCTGCGCCCGCGCGACGGCCAGCAGGTCGCTCCCGGTCGAGTCTGCGGAGGCGGCGGCTTCAACGGTGACGGTCATCTGGGCCCTTCCTGAAAGCGTGGTCGTCCTCCGGCAGTCTGCACTATTCACCCGGACGGCGGTGAGGCCGGGCTGAAGCCGCGCCCTACCGGCCTTTCGGCCGAGGATCAGCGGCCGTACCGGCCGCGGAAGGCCGCCGCGTCGAAGACACCGCCGAACGCGGGGGAGAGGCCGGACAGCGCGGCCAGCAGGAACTCCGGGGCGTCCAACGCCGCGGCCCCGGCGGGCAGGGCCCCGGCCAGCGGGCGGGCGGCCAGGGTCTCCAGGTCGCGGATGTTGCAGCGCATCGCCAGATCCGGCTCGTCCGGGGCGACCGGCCAGGAGCCGAGCACGATCCCGGCCGGCTCCACCCCGCGCAGGGCCATCGACTCGAGGGTCAGCGCCGTGTGGTTGAGCGTGCCGAGGGCCGGATCGGCCACCAGGAGCACCGGGGCGGCCAGCTCGCGGGCCAGATCGGCCAGGGTCGCGCCGTCCTCGTCGAAGCGCACCAGCAGCCCGCCGGCGCCCTCGACCAGCACTAGGCGGCGGGAGTCAGCCAGCTTGCGGATATCGGCCGCCACCTCGTGCAGGGACAGCTGCGGTAGGCCACTCATGCGCGCGGCTGCTGCGGGGGAGAGCGGGTCCGGGTAACGCGCGAACTCGTGCGTATCGGTGACACCGGCCAGCCGCTCGATCTCGGCCAGGTCGCCCGGCACGCCCTCCGCCACGCCGGTCTGCGCGGGCTTGACCACGGCGACCGAGGCGCCGCGGGCCGCCGCGAGGGCCGCCAGCGCCGCGGTCGTGATCGTCTTGCCGACCCCGGTGCCGGTGCCCGTGACCAGGAGGATGCTCATGGTGCGCGAGTCTACGGGCCGGGCCCGGACGGCTGCGCCGGGTGCGGTTGGTCAGGTACGGTCAGCTGCCCGCGGGCCAGGGGACCTGCGGCGACTTGAAGTAGGCGACGCCCAGGGCCTTCCAGCGCGGGCCCTGGGCGGCCAGGCGCAGCCGGAACGCGGCCCAGTCGTGCGTGGCCGCGGGGGACCAGCCGAGCTCGGCGATGGCGGGCAGCCGCGGGAAGGCCAGGTAGTCGATGTCCGCGCTGCTCGCCACGGTCTCGGTCCACAGATCCGCCTCGACGCCGAGCACGGCCGACGGGTCGACCCCGGCCAGGTACGTGCCCGGGTTCCAGTCGTAGGCGTCCTGGACCTCGACGTAGCCCGCCCACTTCAGGCCGAGCTTCGTGTTCTGATCGTATTTCTGGTCGAGATAGGCGTGGTTCGCGGGCATCAACACCAGCTTCGTGCCCGCCCCGGCCGCCTGCTTGAGCTGGGCGGTCGGCGGGTCGGTGTGCCAGTAGGCGGCGACGTCCGGGGTGCCGGGGTTCGCCGCGGTCGTCTCCTGCCAGCCCCACGGGATCTTGCCGTCGGCGCGCACGTCCGCGGCCGCCCGGTCCACGATCGCCGCGTAGGCGGCCGGCGAGGTGGCCTGCGCCTCGTCCCCGCCGATGCCGACATAGGGGCCGGGGGTGAGCGCGGCGAGCTGGCCGATCACGTCGTCGAGGAAGGTGTCGGTCAGCGGCTTGCCGGCGCACAGCGAGCTGAAGGCCCCGCCGATCACGGTGGACGGCGTACGCGCCTTGCCGTCGCAGTTCAGCCCCGGATACGCGGCCAGCGCGGCGGTGACGTGCCCCGGGACGTCGATCTCAGGGATGATCGTGACGAACCGGGACTGCGCGTAGGCGACGAGCTGGCGGTACTGCGCCTGGGTGTAGTAGCCGCCCGCGCCGCCGCCGATCTCGGTGCGCCCGCCGACCGCGGTGAGGTTCGGCCAGTTGTCGATCGCGATCCGCCAGCCCTGATCGTCCGTCAGGTGCAGGTGGAGATAGTCGATCTTGTAGAGCGAGATCTCGTCGATGTACCGCTCGACCTGCGGCACCGTGAAGAAGTGCCGGGCCACGTCGAGCCCGGCCGCACGGTAGCCGAAGCGCGGGGAGTCCAGCACACTGCCGGAAGGCACGCTCCACGCAGTGGACGAAGTCACCGCCTGCGCGGTGCGCTGCTCGATCGCGGCCGGCAGCAGTTGACGCAGCGTCTGCACGCCGTGGAAGAGGCCTGCAGGCTGATTCGCCTGGATGACGATCTGCCGGTCGGCCACGGTCAGCAGGTAGCCCTCGGCGCCGTACTGGTTGCCGCTCGCCGCGGAGCCGAGTTCGAGGCGGATGTCGCCGTCGCCGCCCGTGGTGACCGGCACGGGATAACCGGTGGCCGGACGCAGCAGTCCCGCCAGATAGTCGGCCACACCGCGCGCCCCCGCCGAGCCGGAAGGCGCTGAGACGCTCGTCGAGGCGGTAACGGTGAACCCACCGCCCGCGGCGGTCGCGCGGACCGGCGCGGGCAGGATGCTCGCATACGCGCTGGCCTGCACGGCGGTCGGCGGCGCGTCGTGGTGCGCCGGGCCGACCCCTATCGCGACGCCGACCCCGATCCCGACCAGTACGACCACGGCGAAGGAGGCCGCGAAGAGCGAGCGTCGCGGGAATCCGGTTCTCGAGCGGTGCGCAGACATCAAGGGATCAGCGTATCCGCCGGGTGCGGATCGCACGGGGTAATGCGATCTTTCGCACAGCTTCGCGCAGCGTGCCGTACTACGTACGTTGTGTCGTCATTACGCCGAGTTGCATATATCTGACGGCACGTCACGCAGTCGGCGTCGGCCGGGTAAGGCGCGCCAGGAACTTGTACCGGTCGCCGCGGTACACCGACCGCACCCACTCCACCGGCTCCGCGTTGTCGTCCTTGGAGTGCCGTGACAGCAGCAGCATCGGCAGGCCCGTGTCGGTGCCCAGCAGCGCCGCCTCGCGCGGGGTGGCCAGCGCGGTCTCGATGGTCTCCTCCGCCTCGGCCAGGTGCACGCCGTACTCCTCGCTCAGCGCCGTGTACAGCGAGGTGTACTTCGCCAGGTGCTTGCGCAGCCCGGGGAAGCGCTTGGCCGACAGGTGCGTGGTCTCGATCGCCATCGGCTCGCCGTTGGCCATCCGCAGCCGCTCGATCCGCAGCACCCGCGAGCCCGGCTTGATCACCAGCCGGTCGGCCAGGTCGTCGTCCGCGGAGACGTAGCCGATCTCCAGCAGCCGCGAGGTCGGCTCCAGGCCCTGGGCCCGCATGTCCTCGGTGTAGGAGGTCAGCTGCAGCGCCTGCGCCACCTTCGGCTTGGCCACGAAGGTGCCCTTGCCCTGGATCCGCTCCAGCCGGCCCTCCACCACCAGCTCGGCCAGCGCCTGGCGGACGGTGGTGCGGGAGGTGTCGAAGTCCAGCGCGAGGGTGCGCTCCGGCGGCACCGGGGTGCCGGGCGGCATCGTCTGGGTCATCTCCAGAAGGTGCCGCTTGAGCCGGTAGTACTTCGGGACGCGCGCGGCCGGCTCCGCGGTCAGGACGCTGTCGTCCTGGGTCCGGGCCGGCACGTCCCCCTGCCCGACGAGCGGGGCACGGACCTCGACCGCGCTGTGCTCGACCGTCACGGCACCTCCTGATGTTGTGGCCACAAGGTGTCATGGTCCCACGGCGCTGTACAGAACCGACAGTCCTCCCGGCCGGGGCTCCGGACCCTAGAGGTCTAGACCAGTATGCACCATCGGCCCGCCCGCCTTAGGTGGCGATGAAGCGTTGATAACGCTTGGCGCGCGACCCTGCGGAACCCTTGACGGTCCATATTGGTCTATGCCACTCTCCCACCCAACTGGTCTAAACCATTGCTGCAAAAGCTGGAGAGGTCCGGCGCGCGACGTGCGCTGATCCGAACAGCACCGCAACACCCGCAAGATCGAGTGCGGCACCGGTACCCGCACGGCGAAGCCCAGGGTCGCCGGGTCGGGACCGAGCCGGTGCCGTCGCACTCTCCTTACTCCGCACTTGGCATCCACAGGAGGATGGCTTGAAGCGCAAGTTCGCAGCCGCCGCCGCGCTCGCCGCGGCCGCGCTGACCGCGTCGGCGTGTTCTTCGTCGTCGAGCGGCACCGCCGCGACCCCCCAGGGTGCGCTGAGCACTCAGGGCACCGGGAAGACCGTCACCGTCTGGATCATGCAGGACGCCCAGAAGGGCTGGCCCGGCGTGGTCGCCGCGGCCAAGACCGCGTTCGAGAAGGAGACCGGGGCGACCCTCAAGATCGAGTACCAGACCTGGTCCAACTACACCACCAAGCTGGACACCGCACTGCTGTCCGGCAACGCGCCCGACATGCTTGAGCTCGGCAACACGCAGACCGCCAAGTACATCAACGCGGGCTCGTTCGTCGACCTGACCAGCGTCAAGGGCAAGTTCGACAACTCGACGAGCTGGCTGGACTCGCTGGCCGCCTCCGGCCAGAGCGCCGACGGCACCAAGACCTACGCAGTCCCGTACTACGCCGGCGCGCGCGTCCTGATCTACCGCAAGGACCTGTTCGCCGCGGCCGGGGTGGCCACCGCGCCGACCACGCTCGCCGAACTGGACGCCGACCTGGCCAAGGTGCAGACCAAGAACGCCGCGACCCCGAACTTCTCGGCGCTCTACCTGCCGGGCAAGGACTGGTACACCGCGGTCTCCTTCGGCGCGGCGACCTACGGCGTCAAGGGCGTCATCGCCAAGGCCAGCGGCTCGACCTACTCCGGCACGCTGACCGACTCGGGCTTCGTCAGCGGCATCAGCACCTGGTACGACCTGCAGAAGAAGTACTCGGTCGGCGGCGCCACGGTGGACGAGTCCAACCAGGACGCGCTGATGGCCAAGGGCAACATCGCCGCCATCATCGGCAACGGCTGGGAGGCCGGCTCGGTCGTGGACCCGACCACCGGCAACCCGGCGCTGGCCAACGACCTGGCCGAGGTCCCGGTCCCGGGCACCACGGCCGGCACCCCGACCCCGGCGTTCCTGGGCGGCTCCGACCTGGCCGTGCCGACACACGCCGCCAACCCGGCCCTGGGCGCGGAGTTCATGCGGATCTTCACCGACACCGCCACCCAGACCATGCTGACCAAGTTCGCCATCCCGAACAACAAGACGCTGATCGCCTCCTACGAGTCGGCCAGCGCCGCCAACCTGGCCACCGGCGAGGCGGCCAAGGCCTCCACCTGGTTCATCCCGAACTCGCCGAACTGGTCCGGGGCCGACGAGACCGCGCTGCAGACCGCGTTCTCGGCGATCGCCACCGGCACCGCCCCGGCCACCGCGCTCGGGACCGCGCAGACGACCATCCTGGGCGACCTGAACTCGCAGTAACCGCCTTCGCGGGCCCGGACGCGGGATCGCGTCCGGGCCCGCGAGTTCAGGGCACCACGATCGGCAGCCCGTGCGACCTGCGGGCTGCCGATCGGGCTGCCGATCGAGCCGCCCGGCGAGACAGTGGGAGCGACCGAGTACCGCGGGCTTCCGAGCGACCGAGGAATGGTGGCCGGGCTCGCGGGCCGATGACCGTCGCCTGGCGGCGTTCTCGTCGGTCGACGCAACGGTGCCTAATATGCGGCTGGCGCCGCGTGGCCGCTGCGCCTCCCTCCTCGGCCTTGCCCCACGCAGCGTCAGCCGCAAATGCGGCACAGTCGGCCCTCGACCCGCTCGCCCGCGCGGCGCCAGCCACCCAGGCAGCGCAGTCGGCCACCATTCCTCGGCCGCTCTTAGGGAAGGACCCCTCCACACGATGAGCGCGATTCAGTCCGACCGGCGCGAGGAGAGCGCCGACCGGCTCGACGGGCCCGCCCCGGCGCCGTCCGCGGGCCGCCGCCGCGGCCTGGCGGTCCAGGGCAGGTACATCCCGTACGTCCTGATCCTGCCGGCCGTGGTCACCCTGGTCGGCGTGATGCTCTACCCGCTGATCCGGGTGATCCTGCTCTCCTTCCAGAACGTCAACAGCTACCTCAAGCTGGCCGTGCCGAGCCTGGACAGGTGGATCGGCTTCGACGGCTTCAGCAAGGTGCTCTCCGACGCGCAGTTCTGGCAGGTCGTGGAGCGCTCGTTCCTGTTCACCGTCGAGGTGGTCATCCTCTCGGTCGGGCTCGGCCTGCTGTTCGCGCTGCTGCTGAACCGGGTCTCGCCCTGGGCCAAGATCTTCGTGGTCACCTGCCTGATGTTCGTCTGGGCGATTCCGGCGCTGGTCACCGGGACCGTGTTCCGCTGGCTGTTCGCCGGGATCGGCGGGGTGGCCGACTACATCTGCTACCTGCTCGGCGGCAGCGGCATGAAGAACCACGACTGGTTCGCCAACCCGACCCAGGGCCTGTACGTCGTGGTGGCCGCCTCGGTGATCTGGGGCGCGCTGCCCTTCCTGGTGCTCGGCCTGAACGCGGCGATGACCCAGGTGCCCAAGGAGCTGGTCGAGGCCGCGACGGTGGACGGCGCGAACCCCGTGCAGAGCTTCCGGCACGTGGTCCTGCCGATCATCCGGCCGTTCCTGCTGCTGTGCACCTCGCTCAGCTTCATCTGGGACTTCCAGGTGTTCACCCAGATCTGGTCGCTGCGGCAGAACTCCCCGGAGCCCGGCTACTGGACGGTGGGCATCTACCTCTACGAGGAGGGCTTCACCAGCTCGCACTACAGCAACAGCTCGGTGATCTCGGTCGCGATGATCCTGCTGATGCTGGCCGTGCTCGTCGCATACATCCGACAGGTCGTCAAGATCGGAGGCCAGGGCTGATGGCCGACTACGTCCCCGCCAAAGCCATGCCGGACCGGCTGCCCGCCGCGCGCCCGTCCCGCTCGGGCCGCAAGCCCGGCCAGAGCCGCGCGATGACCGGCGTCTGGAACACCATCGCCGTCGTGTTCGGCCTGGTCATGGCCTTCCCGATCTACTGGATGATCCTGACCACGGTCAAGTCCAACAAGGACCTGCTGACCCAGAACCCCACGTTCTGGCCGAGCCACTTCACCTTCACCAGCTACCACACGGTCTTCGCCGACCCGGACTTCCTCAACAGCATGAAGAACACCGCGATCATCACGGTCGGCTCGGTGGTCGCCGGGCTGGCGGTGGGCTTCCTCGCGGCGGTGGCGGTGGCCCGGTTCCGGTTCCGCGGCCGCAACCCGTTCATCGTGGCGATCCTCATCGTGCAGATGGTGCCGCTGCTGTCCATCGCGATCCCGCTCTACATCGTGCTGAACAAGGCGGGGCTCTACGACCAGTACCTGGGCGTGATCATCGCGTACCTGGTCTTCACCATCCCGTACGTGGTCTGGACGCTGCGCTCCTTCATCGTGAACATCCCGATCGAGCTGGACGAGGCCGCGATGGTGGACGGCTGCACCCGCTGGGGCGCGTTCTTCCGGATCGTGCTGCCGCTCTCGCTGCCCGGCCTGGTGACCACCGGGGTCTACGCGTGGATCCAGGCCTGGAACGAGTTCATCCTGGCCAACACCCTGCTGAGCAGCAACGACAAGCGCACCTCGATGGTCTGGCTGTCCTTCTACTCCTCCGACCCCACGCACGGGGCGGACTACGGCGCGCAGATGGCCGGGGCGCTGATGGTCTCGCTGCCGGTGATCATCCTGTTCGTGATCTTCCAGAAGAAGGTGGCCTCCGGGCTGACCGCGGGCGCCGTCAAGGGCTAGCAGCACCGTCCGAACGAGTAGGAATACCGAGGAAGAACCATGGCCGGAGCCAGTACCGACTACGCCCAGCTGCTCAGCGACGCCGGAGCGGTGTTCCAGGCGGGGTTCGAGGGCACGACCCTGCCGGACTGGGTGCGCCGCCGCATGGAGGCCGGAGAGCTCGGCGGGGTGTCCCTGTACGGGCGCAACGTCGCCGGCCGCCAGGGGCTGGCCGCGCTCACCGCCGAGCTGCGCGCGGCCTACCCGGACGTCGTGATCGCCATCGACGAGGAGGGCGGCGACGTCACCCGCGTGGAGGTGCACGAGGGCGCGACCAACCCCGGCAACTACGCGCTCGGCAGCGCCGACGACCTGGGGCTGACCGAGCGGGTCGCCCGCTCGATCGGGCTGGACCTGGCCGCCGCCGGGGTGAACCTGAACTACGCCCCGGTGGCCGACGTCAACGCCAACCCGGACAACCCGGTGATCGGCGTGCGCTCCTTCGGCTCGGACAGCGCGCTGGTCTCCCGGCACACCGCCGCCTATGTCAGGGGCCTGCAGTCCGCTGGCGTCGCGGCCTGCGCGAAGCACTTCCCCGGCCACGGCGACACCGGCGAGGACTCGCACCTCGGCCTGCCGCTGATCGACTTCGACGACGCGAAGGTGGCGCTGCACCTGGCCCCGTTCCGGGCCGCCATCGCGGCCGGGGTCAAGAGCATCATGACCGCGCACATCCTCTTCCCGCGCTACGACGCCGAGCTGCCCGCGACCATGTCCCGCGCCGTGCTGACCGGCCTGCTGCGCGAGCAGCTGGGATTCCGGGGCCTGATCGTCACCGACGGCATCGACATGGCCTCCATCTCCGCGACGCACGGCATCGCCGCGGGCTCCGTCAAGGCGATCGCGGCGGGAGCGGACGCGATCTGCTTCGGCGGCGGGCTCAAGGACGAGGATGCGTTCGTGTACCTGCGCGACGCCCTGGTCTGGGCGGTGCGCGAGCGCCGGCTGTCCGAGGACCGCCTGCGCGAGGCGGCCGAACGCAACCGCGCCCTCGCCCGCTGGGCCACGGCCTCCCGCGCCGCCGAGCCTGCCGACACCGCCGTCGGCCTCGAAGCCGCCCGCCGCGCCCTGCGCGTCCGCGGCGAGCTCAAGCCGCTGACGTCTCCGGCCCACGTGGTCGAGTTCTCCCCGCTGGTGAGCATCGCCGTGGACACCTCGACCCGGTGGGGCCTGGCCGCCCCGCTCGCCGAGCTGCTGCCCGGCAGCACCGGAACGCGCGTCACGGCGCCGATCACGGGCACCGAGTCGTCCGGGCTGATGACGGTCCCGGTCGTCGACGAGAACGCCACCATCGACGTCGCCCCGATCCTCGCCGCCGCGGTCGGACGCCCGCTGGTGCTGGCGGTGCGCGATCTGCACCGCAACGCCTGGATGGCCAACGCGGTCGACGCGATCGTCGCCGAGCGGCCCGACGCCGTCGTGGTGGAGTTGGGATTGCCGTACGGTCGGATTGATGAACTCGTGGCCCGAGGCGTCACCGTCATCGCGACCTACGGCGCGTCACAGGTCTCCGCCACGGCAGCGGCTGAGGCGCTCACCAGGAAAGGACCCGATTCCAGATGACGACCACCCCGGCCGGCCAGGCCGTCCCGAGCCCCGAGCCCGGCGAGATCATGGCCCGCGAGATGGCCGAGCAGCCCGCGGTCCTGCAGCGCATCCTGGACGAGGGCCTGCCCGCGATCCGCGAGGTGGCCGCCGAGATCACCCGCCGCAAGCCGCGCTTCGTGCTGCTCACCGCCCGCGGCACCAGCGACAACGCGGCCTACTACGCCAAGTACCTGATCGAGGTCGGGCTCGGCGTGCCCGCCGGCCTCACCTCGATGTCCACCGCCACCGCCTACGGCGCCCGGCCGGACTTCTCGGACGTGCTCTCGATCACCGTCTCGCAGTCCGGCGGCTCGCCCGACCTGCTCGCCTACACCGAGATGGCGAAGGCCGCCGGGGCGCTGACCCTGGCCGTGACCAATGTGGACGGCTCCCCGGTCAACCGGGCCAGCGAGCTCGCCCTCGACGTGCTGGCCGGGCCGGAGAAGGCGCTGCCTGCGACCAAGTCCTACACCGCCGAGCTGCTCACCCTGTTCCTGCTGGTGGACGCGGTGCGCGGCGGCGACGGCTCGGCGGCCAAGGGGCTGCCGGAGCTGGCCGCCTCGATCCTGGACCGGCGCGACGAGGTGGTCCAGCTGGCCGGTCGCTACCGCTTCGCCTCCAGGCTGGTGATCACCTCGCGCGGCTACGGCTACCCGACTGCCCGTGAGGCGGCGCTGAAGGTGATGGAGACCTCGTACCTGCCCGCGCACGCGTTCTCCGGGGCGGACCTGCTGCACGGCCCGCTGGCGATGGTGGACAACGTCTCCCCGGTCATCGCCATCGCGGCGGCGGGTGCGGGCGGCACGGCGCTGGAGCCGGTGCTGGACCGCCTGCGCGAGCGCGGCGCGGACCTGGTCGTGGTCGGCTCCCGCAAGCACGTGGCGGGGGCCTCAGCGGGCTTCGTGCTGCCCTCCGGGATCGCCGAGGAGGTCTCCCCGATCCTGGAGATCCTGCCGCTGCAGCAGCTCGCCTACGAGGTCACCACGGCCCGCGGCCTGAACCCGGACGCCCCCCGTGCCCTCGCCAAGGTCACCGAGACCAAATAGACGATCGCACGAGAACGCCCGAATCCCGTTTCCTGGTAGTTCTCAGCCGCATACGACGAGGATCCTGACCCGCGATTACACCGCGGGTCAGGATCCTCATTGTTTTCCAGTGCATCAACTACTTGTTTTAGTATTTTCCTACTTCGCCACTGCGTCGGTCTCCTCGGCGGAGAGGCCCTGCACCGGTCCGTCCAGCGCGGACACGGTCACCGTCCCGGTGGTCAGGCCCCGGCCCAGCCGGCTCGGCCACCAGATCCGGTGGTCCAGGTCCATCGTCACCGCGGTCACCAGGATCGACCGCACGATGAAGGTGTCCAGCAGGACTCCCATCGACACGGTGAAGCCGATCTCGGCGAAGCCCACGATCGGCAGCGTGCCCAGCACCCCGAAGGTGCCGGCCAGGATCATGCCGGCCGAGGTGATCACGCCGCCCGTCGCCGCCAGACCGATCTTGGCGCCGCGCCTGGTGCCGTGGACCAGCGCCTCCTCGCGGATCCGGGTCATCAGGAAGATGTTGTAGTCGATCCCGAGTGCGACCAGGAACACGAAGGACAACAGCGGATACGCCGCGTCCTGCCCGCTGAAGTGGAAGGCGTGGTTGAACATGAAGGTGCTCAGGCCCACGGCCGCGCCGAAGGAGAGCACCACGGTCGCCATCAGCACCAGCGGGGCGACCAGCGCCCGCAGCAGCAGGCCCAGGATCACCAGCACCACGAGCAGGATCAGCGGGATGATGACCTTGTCGTCGTGCTGCGACGCCCGTTCGGTGTCGAGCACCACCGCGGTGTTGCCGCCGACCTTGGCGTCGGCCCCGGACACGGCGTGCACGTTCGTGCGCACCTGGTCGATGGTGTCCTTCGCCGTCTGGCTGTCCGCCGCGGAACTCAGGTTGCCCTGCAGGTACACGTAACCGTTCGTGACGATCGGATCGTCAACCGAGACGATGCCCGGCGTGGTTGCCAGCGCGACGTCCACCTGCGCGGCGTACGACGCGTTCGCGATGACGACCACCGGGCTGCCCGCCCCGGCCGGGAAGTGCTCCGCCACGACCTGCTGGCCGATGATCGAGTCCGGGGTGTTGGTGAACTGGCCCGCCGTGGACAGGCCGTCCGCCTTCAGCCCGGTGATCCCGAAGGCCAGCGCGCCGAGGATGACCACGGTGCCGATCCAGACCACCCGCGAGCGCTTCTCGATGCCGCCGCCGATCCGCGACCAGAAGCCGGTGGCGGTCGGGTCCGCGGTGCCCACGGTGGGGCGCACCGGCCAGAAGATCCACCGGCCGAAGATGGTCAGCAGGGCCGGAAGCAGCGTCACCATCGCCAGCAGGGCGATGATCACACCGATCGCGGTGACCGGGCCGAGGCCGGCGGTCGAGTTCATCTCGGCCGCGGTCAGGCACAGCATGCCGATGCCGACCGTGGCCGCCGAGGCGACGATCGCCGGACCGGCGCGGTGCAGCGCGACGCCCATCGCCTCGTGCCGGTCCTCATGGCGGCGCAGTTCTTCCCGATAACGCGCGATGAGCAGGAGCGCGTAGTCGGTGCCTGCGCCCATCACAAGGACGAGCAGGATTCCCGCGCTCTGTGCGTTGACCGTCAACCCCGCGTGCTTCGCGAGGAGGTAGATCACGGCCTCGGCGATGAACAGCGCGATACCCGAGGACATCAGTGGGAGTAACCACAGCGTCGGGCTGCGATACGTCAACAGCAGCAGGATCACGACGACGGCGACCGTCGAGTACAGCAGCACGCCGTCGATGCCCTTGAACGCTGCCGACTGGTCAGCTCCGACCCCGGCCGGACCGGTTATATAAGCGGTCAGCCCCGGATCTCCGGTGGTGGCCTGCGCCTTGAACACGTCCGCGGCCGGCTTGAGCGCGTTCCAGCCGTCCGTGCCCATGTCGATCTGGACGATCGTCTGGATGGCCTTGCCGTCCGCGGACGGGATCGGGCCGACGATCCGGTTCGTGGCGTGCGGCGCCTTGGCGAACACGGCCACGTCGGCCTTGGCCTTGGCCAGGTCGGCGGGGGTCACCCCGCTCGCACGCTCGTAGACCACGACCGCGGGCACCAGGTTGGTCGACTGGAACTGCCCGGTCAGGTTGAGCACCTGGGTGGACTCGGCGCTGCCGGGCAGCCAGCTCGACGCCTGGTTGTCCTCGGCCCCCGTGAGCTTGCTCGCGAACGAGCCCAGGGCGAACAGCAGTACGACCCAGACCCCCAGCACCACCCATTTGCCTCTTCGTCCACCGGGCACCCGTGCCAGCGAGTGCCCGGTACGCTGCAGTGCGTTCATCTCCTCCGTACCCTCCCGTAAACGCGATACATCGCAACTTCAGGAAACACGATGTATCGCGTGTGTAGGTGCTGTCAAGCGTCCTGTCCGCTTTCAGCACTAAAGGCGTCGAACCCGTTATCAAACCACGGTCACGGTAGCGCCGAGCGCTGACATCGCACTGACATCGCGCCCCCGCACATGTGAATCATCGTGGCATTGCGGATCACTAAATCCCTGATCACGCAGCATTCGCCGGCCTAGCGCCCGCAGGTGTCACCGGCCGCAGGCGCGCCCCATCCTCGGGCACTCCCGCGCGCCGTGTCCATCGAATTACATTCGACGACGGCTTCAATAGTTGCGCAGAGTTGGGGCTGTGTCACCGGGTCGGCCCCCGCCGAACGGATCGTGACTGATCGTCATCGCGGCCCGCAGGCGGCGGACGGAAGACCCTCAGCTTCCGTCCGCGCCTGCGGTCCTCTCGAGCCGGCGGCTGCGCCCCGGAACGGACAGTGCGGTTGTCCAGCCCCGAACAGCACGCCGGCCTCAGAGCTACCGGGATGTGGGGGCTGGGCTCTCGTGCCGATGGCTCTCGCCTGGCTGCGTTGTCGTCGGCCTGCGCAGAACACCGCTGCGCAGACCTCCTCCGCCTTGCCAGACTCGGCCCTCGACCCGCTCGCTTATCCAGCCCCCACAACCCGGTAGCTCTTTCCGCGGGCTGCTTACCGTGGAGTCAGGGTGACACGGCCAGCGATTCCCGCGCGGCGGGGAGGTCGGCCGCCGTGGTGGGCGCCCCGGCCTCCCTGCCGTCCACCCACGCGCGGCGCGGGTGGAAGTCGTCCGACCACCAGACCAGGTCGGCGCGCGCGCCGACCGCGATCCGGCCGAGGTCGGTGCGGCCGAGCGCGTCGGCCGGAACCCGGCTGGCGGCCTCGACCACCTGGGCCTCCGGCAGGCCCAGGGAGATCATGTTGCGCACGGCCAGATCCAGCGTCAGCGCGGAGCCGGCGATGGTCCCGTCGGCGTTGCGCGGCACCCCGTCCTCGCTCAGCAGGACCGGGATGCCGGACAGCTCGTAGGCGCCCGGCGGCATGCCCGCCGCCGCGATCGCATCGGTCACCAGGACCACCCGGCCGCGCGCCCCGCGCCAGACCAGGCTGCAGATCTCCGGGGCCACGTGGTGCAGGTCGGCGATCAGCCCGCAGTAGAAGCGGCGGTCCGCCATGGTCGCGCCGGGCACTCCGGGCTCCCGGTGGGCCAGGCCGCGCTGGGCGTTGAAGATGTGCGTCACCAGCGTCGCGCCCGCGTCGGCGGCCGCGGTGATCTGCGCGGCGGTCGCGTCCGTGTGGCCCACCGAGACCCGGATCCCGGCGGCGGTCAGGCGGCGTACCGCCTCCAGCGCGCCGGGCAGTTCCGGGGCGAGCGTCACCATGGTCAGGATCTCCCGGCCCGGCGCGTCCAGCAGGCGGTCGATCGCCTCGGCGGTCGGCTCCGCGAGGAACCGCTGTTCGTGCACGCCGTGGCGCACGGGGGAGAGGAACGGGCCCTCCAGATGCACGCCGAGGATGCGGGCGCCGAACGCGTCGGCCTGCCGTCGCCGGGCCTCGATCGCGGTGTCCAGCCCGGAGATCAGCGCGCCGAGCGGGGCGGTGATGTACGTGGGCTGAAACGAGGTCACCCCGGTGGCCGGCAGCGCGGCGGCCACCCGGTCCCAGCCGGCCTCGTCGGCGGAGCTGAAGTCGACGCCGAACGCGCCGTTGATCTGCACGTCCACCAGGCCGGCGGTCAACACCCCGTCGGCCAGCACGAGGTCGGCGCCGCCGGGAGCGCTCCCGGCCCGGTCGTCGAGACGGACCTCGCGGATGACCCCGTCGTGCACGGCGATCGTGACCGGACCGGTCATCCGGCCGTCCACGACCGCGCGGGGAGCCGAGATGGTGGGCAAGCGACTCCTCCTGCGGTGCACGGACTGGCGGGCTGGATCAGCCGGGTCTGCGCCGCGGTTCGGCGAGCCGTCACCGATTGTGGACTAGACCAATCTCGGTTGTCCAGACCTGTTACAAAATTGGTCTGGACCATACGGCCCGACGGTCGCTCAGCCGATGCGCCCGGCCACGGCCTGCAACGCCCGCCGCGCCACCGCGAGGTCGCCCTCCGACAGGTCGGCCCGCGCGGTCAGCCGCAGCCGGGAGCGGCCGTCCGGCACCGAGGGCGGCCGGAAGCAGCCGACCGCCGCCCCGTGCTCGCGGCACACCTCAGCCATCTCCACCGCCAAATCCGGATCTCCGACCAGCACCGAGGTCACGGCGCCGACCGGGGGAGTGGCGGTCAGCCCGGCGGCGAGTGCGAGCTCGTACAGGCTGTGCGCCCTCGCCCGCACCCGGTCGGCCAGCTCCGGCTCCCCGCGCAGGATGCTCAGCGCCTCGCGGGCCGCGCCGACCGAGGCCGGGGCCAGCCCCGTATCGAAGATGAACGTCCGCGCCGTGTCCACCAGATGTTCCGCGACCGCGCGCGGCCCCAGCACCACCCCGCCCTGCGCGCCCAGCGACTTCGAGAGCGTCGCGGTCATCACCACGTCGGGTGAGCCGGCCAGCCCCGCCGCGTGCGCCGCGCCCCGTCCGCCGTCGCCGAACACGCCGACCCCGTGCGCCTCGTCCACGATCAGCGCCGCTCCGTGCGCGCGGCACGCCGCAGCCAGCTCGGCCAGCGGTGCGACGTCTCCGTCCACCGAGAACACCGCGTCCGTCACGACGTACGCCCGCTCCTCGCTCCGCTCGGCGAGCGCCTGTGCCACCTCGTCGACCGCGCCGTGCCCGACGATCTGGATGCGCGCGCGGGACAGCCGGCAGGCGTCGATCAACGAGGCGTGGTTCAGCGCGTCGGACACGATCAGGTCGCCGCGCCCCACCAGCGCCGTGATCGCGCCCAGGTTCGCCGCATAACCCGACGAGAACACCAGCCCCGACTCGGCCCCGACGAACTCGGCCAGCTCCCGGTCCAGCGCGACGTGCGCCTGCGTCGTCCCCGACACGAGCCGCGACCCGGTCGAACCGCCGCCCCAGGCCAGCGCCGCCGCGGCCGCCGCCGCGGTGACCCTGGGATCGCGCGCCAGGCCCAGGTAGTCGTTGCCCGCCAGATCCACCAGCCCGGACTCGGCCGGGCGGGGCCGCAGCCTGCGCCGCAGCCCCTCCGCCTGTCGTTTCCGGGCGTGCTCGTCCAGCCAACCCAGCGGTGCGGTCATAGTCATCTTCCGTCCCAGGCCAGCCCTGACGGATTCGCCTGGGATACTGAGCCAATGCCGTCCATGAACGATCTGGTCCGCGCCCACACCACGCTCGACTCCCGAGACCTGGAGTGGTTGCACCTCATTGTGGCGGACTGGCAAATGCTCGCCGACCTGTCTTTCGCGGACCTTGTGCTCTGGGTGCCGACCGCGGACGAGACCCGGTACGTCGCGGTGGCCCAGATGCGGCCCAACACCGGCCCGACCTCGTACCCGGACGACCTGGTCGGCCACGTGGTGCCGCGCGGCAAGCGCCCCCTGCTCGACCAGGCGCTGGACGAGGGCCGGATCATCCGGGAGGGCGATCCCGAGTGGCGCGAGGCGGTCCCGGTCCGGGTCGAGGCCATCCCGGTGCGGCGCGCCGACCGGGTGATCGCGGTGGTCGGCCGCAACACCAACCTGCTGACCGCCCGCACGCCCAGCCGCCTCGAGCTGACGTACCTTCAGACCGCCGCGGACCTCGCCCAGATGATCGCGACCGGGCGGTTCCCGCAGCCGAACTCGCGCAGCCACCTGGACGCGATGCCCCGGGTCGGCGACGGGATGATCCGCCTGGACGCGGACGGCACGGTGACCTACGCCAGCCCCAACGCGGTGTCCGTCTTCCACCGCCTCGGCCACGCCGCGGACCTGACCGGCTCGCACTTCGGCAAGGTCTGCGCGGAGCTGCTGGCCCCCCAGTCGGGACCCATCGACGAGGCGCTGGCCTCCACCGCCGACGGCCGCGTCCCCCGGGACACCGAGCTGGAGGCCACCGACGGGGCGATGCGCCTGCGCACCATCCCGCTGACGCCGCACGGCTCCCGGATCGGCGCGATGGTCCTGGTGCGCGACGTGACCGAGCTGCGCCGGCGCGACCGCGAGCTGGTGACCAAGGACGCGACGATCCGCGAGATCCACCACCGGGTCAAGAACAACCTGCAGAACGTCGCGGCCCTGCTGCGCCTGCAGGCCAGGAGGCTCGACGAGCCGAGGGGCCGGGCGGCCCTGCACGAGGCGGTCCGCCGGGTCGGCTCGATCGCGATCGTGCACGAGACCCTGTCGCAGACCCTGGACGAGCGGGTCGCCTTCGACGAGATCGCCGACCGGGTGCTGGCGATGGTGCTGGACTACTCGGCGGCCTCGGGCAGCGGCGCGTCCTCCCGCGGCGTGCAGTCCCGGCGGATCGGCACCTTCGGCGTCCTCGACGCCCAGGTCGCCACCCCGCTCGCGATGGTCCTGACCGAGCTGCTGCAGAACGCCTTCGAGCACGGCCTGGACGGCGCCGGCTCGATCCTCGAGGTCACCGCGCTGCGCCAGGAGCGGCAGCTGACCATCCTGGTCGCCGACGACGGCCGGGGCCTGCCCCCGGACTTCGATCCGGCCACCGCGGGCAACCTCGGCCTGCAGATCGTGCGCACCCTGGTGACCGGCGACCTCAACGGCACCTTCGACATGGGCCCGCGCGAGGGCGGCGGCACCGTCGTCACCCTCATCGTGCAGGTCGGCGACTGACCCGCGCCCGGTCCGTCCGGGCGAAAACCGGTCGCCGGACGAGGCGTCCTTCGGCAGGATCGGCGGCATGACCGAGTCCTTCGACGAGCTCGTGGCGCAGGGCGAGGCCGCCTCCGTGGACGGGTGGGAGTTCTCCTGGCTGGACGGCCGGGCCACCGAGCAGCGGCCGAGCTGGGGCTATCAGCGGTTGATGGGCCGGAAGATGGCCCTCGCCGCCGCCGCGCTCGACATCCAGACCGGCGGGGGAGAGGTGCTGGCCGGGGTGGCGAAACTGCCCCCGATCGCCGTTGCCACCGAGTCCTGGCCGCCGAACCTCGCGCGGGCCACCCGCAACCTGCGTCCGTACGGCGCGGTGGTGGTCGCCGACCAGGACGAGCCGCCGCTACCGTTCGCGGACGGCGCGTTCGATCTTGTGGTGAGCCGACATCCGGTGACGGTCTGGTGGGAGGAGATCGCGCGGGTGCTGGAGCCGGGCGGGACGTATCTCTCCCAGCAGATCGGGCCCGACAACCTGCACGAGATCAAGGAGTTCTTCCGCGGGCCGCTCCCGCTCGGCCGCAGCGGAGGCGAGCCGGAGCTGGTGCGCGCCCGGGCCGAGGCCGCCGGGCTGGAGGTGGTGGACCTGCGGTCGGAGTCCCTGCTGGTCGAGTTCTTCGACGTGGGCGCGATGGTCTACTTCCTGCGCAAGGTCATCTGGATCGTGCCCGACTTCGCGGTCGAGAAGTACCGCGACCGCCTCGCCGACCTGCACTGCCTGATCGAGCGGGACGGCCGGTTCGTGGCGCACTCGCGTCGCATCCTGATCGAGGCCCGCAAGCCGGCCCCGCGAGGCTGAAGCCGCCCGCTGCCGACGGTGGATGCACGTGCGGAGACGATATGCGGACAGCGTTGAGGGGTCCGTCACTCGGTGACGGACCCCTCAACGACGAGCTTGTTTTGCTCGCCCGGCGCACCGGTTCGGCGGCCGAGCGGGCTGTCGCACTGTACTTACGCTACTTGCGGGCTGGGGGGCCCGGCGGCCGGTCGGCCGGTAGCGTGCTACGCCATCCGGGAACGGGCACGGGCGGCGCGGCGCTTGAGCGCACGGCGCTCGTCCTCGCTCATCCCGCCCCAGACGCCCGCGTCCTGACCGGACTCGAGCGCCCACTGGAGGCACTGGTCAATGACATCGCAACGGCGACATACGGCCTTTGCGTCTTCGATCTGCAGCAGTGCCGGCCCGGTGTTCCCGATCGGGAAGAACAGCTCCGGGTCCTCATCGCGGCACGCGGCGCGGTGGCGCCAGTCCATCGGTCCTAACTCCTCGCGTGTGACGCCGGAACGGGGTGGGGTACGCCCGTCCGAGCTTTAACGACTTGTGCGCTTGTGCAGTGGTGTACTGCGGTTACTGCTACGCCGCGGGGAGTGCGGCGTTGTCATAGGTGCCCTGGCGCCGCCACCACACGTACGCCGGACTCCTACTCAATGCAGACGCTCAATGAATTGTTCCCGGTTCACTGATCTTGGCCGATCTTGTGAATGTGAACGCTTTCACGAGCGGTTCCGCTCGAACCCGCGGGTCGGATGTACCGACCACGGCAGGGACGTGCGGGGGGTTCGTGGGCCTTGGGCTGCTGCTGGTCTCGGAGCCACCGGTCCGCCTCCGGAATCACTACCGGGACGTACCGCTGCTTTCAGCTTCGGGGACCGGCCGAGGGCCGGACACTCCTCACTGAGCGATCACAGCCGTTGTTTCAAGGCCGTGAACAAGCCTGGCAGGCCCAGGCTCCGAGCACAAGGGTTTAGCTTTGGAATTATTGGTTTCTCAGGTGTCTGCTGGGTCACACCTTGCCTTTGAAGGTAGTAAACGAAGGCGGTGGCAGCGACTCCAAGGTCCCTGAGCCGGACGAACCGGTTGCCCGCATCTTGCCCGGCCGGGTGCGCGACGCGGACGGCCGCGCCGTCCTTCGTCAGTACATCACGCGAAGACGCGCAGCGCATCGGGAACACTACGGAATGTCACACGTTCGCGTGGTCCCAGATAGTCGCCGTCCACCTGGAAAGCGACTGGGCGTTGGGCCGAAAGAGTGAGCTCCGGCAGGTCGTGCCGGATCAGCACGCCGCGCCCGTTCCCCAGCCGCTGCGAGTTGGCTATCAGCCGCCCGACGGCCCGCCACATCGGCAGCCCGGACATCGTGGCCAGGCCGAACAGGTCCAGGCCGGTCTCGAACCCGGCGTCCGGAGTCGCGAGTATCGGCCGGTTGCCCAGGTACGTCCACGGGGCCGTGTTCGCCAGGACGGCCATGAACAGCGGCGGCAGCTCGGTGCCGTCCGCGAGGGAGGCGCTGATCGGGGCGGTCTTGCGGTCCGTGTTGCGGAAGTACTCGGTGAGCGCGGAGCGGATATAGAGCGCGCCGGTGGAACGGCGTCCGGCGGCGCGCTGGCGCTCCACCACACCCACGACCGCGGCGTCGAAGCCGTAGCCCGCCGAGAAGGTGAAGTACCGGGTCGCTTCGCCCTCGTCCGAGTCGGCCGCGCCCACGGACACGAGACGCGTGCGCCGCTCGCGCAGCAGGCGCAGCAGTGCGCCGGTGGCTTCAACAGCGTGGTTCGGCAGACCGAGTGCGCGGGCGAAGACGTTGGTCGAGCCGCCCGGGACCACGGCGAGCGCGGGCACGTGCGCCCCCGGGCCGTCCGCGAGCAGGCCGGTGACGACCTCGTTCACGGTGCCGTCGCCGCCGAACGCGATGACCACGTCGATGCCGTCGTCCACCGCCTCGCGAGCCAGGTCGGCCGCGTGCCCGCGCCGCTCGGTGCGCACGGTGCGCAGGTCCAGTGCCGAGGACAGTGCGCCGACCAGCACGTCACAGGTGCGCTCGGTGGCCGTGGTGGCCTTGGGGTTCATCACCAGCAGGCCGCGGCGCACTTCCTTGTCCGGCGGCGGCGCGGCGAGCGCGGTGCCGTGCTCGGCGGCGGGGCCGCGCTCATCGCTGTCTTCGGGCGTCTCTCGCCACTCGTCGGACATGTTGCACACAGTACCCAGGAGAGGGAGAACTGCGCGCTCGGGACCCGGGGGAGGGGCGCTGTGCCGCCCAGCCAACCGCCCAGCCGGTCGGCTGGGCGGCGGAGGGCTGACGCGGCGCTGGTTGTACGCTGCCAAGCGTGAATGAGCAGCGGGCTGTGCAGGTAGATCACACTGCGCTGGTAGATCAAGCCGGGCAGGCGGATCGCACCGGTGCCGGCGCACCGGGCCGTCCCGGGACGGTGACCGCGGCGGCGGCGCTCACGGGGATCGTCGCGGCGCTGCTGTTCGGCTACGGCGTCTACCTGGTCGTCGCCGGACTGAGCGGGCAGCCGGTGCTGCGCGGCCGGGCCGAGGTGGCCGGGGTGCTGTTCGCGGTCTTCGGCCTCGGCGTCGGCTGGGTGGTCCGCGGGCTGCTGCGGACCGAGCCCTGGGCCCGCACGCCCGCCCTGCTGACCCACCTGCTGCTGGTCGGCACCTGCTACTGGACCTTCCAAGGCGGCTACTACGCCCTGGGCGCGCCGCTCGGGCTGTTCGGGCTCGCCGGCGTGGTGCTGCTCTTCGTCCCGGCCTCGCACAAGGTGCTCAGCCGGGACGTGCGCTGACGGACCGTCGGACAATCCGACTTCCTGCTCTTACTTCTTATTTCTTACTTCTTACTCGTCGACCAGCAGCTTGTCGCGCAGCTGCGCGAGGGTGCGGGCGAGCAGCCGGGAGACGTGCATCTGGGAGATGCCGATCTCGTCCGCGATCTGAGACTGCGTCATGTTGCCGAAGAACCGCAGCAGCAGGATCCGCTTCTCCCGGGCCGGCAGCTGCTCCAGCAGCGGCTTGAGGGACTCGCGGTACTCCACGCCCTCCAGCGCCTCGTCCTCGCTGCCCAGCGAGTCGGCCACGGCGGGCGACTCGTCGTCCCCGGACTCGGGCACGTCGAGGGACAGCGTCGAGTAGGCGTTGGCCGACTCCAGGCCTTCGAGGACTTCTTCCTCGCTCAGCCCGAGCTGCACGGCCAGCTCGGCCACGGTGGGGGAGCGGCCGTTGCGCTGGGACAGCTCGCTGGTCGCGGCGGTCAGCGAGAGCCGCAGCTCCTGGAGCCGGCGGGGCACGCGCACAGCCCAGCCCTTGTCCCGGAAGTGCCGCTTGATCTCGCCGATGATCGTCGGGGTGGCGTAGGTGGAGAACTCCACCCCGCGCTGCGGGTCGAACCGGTCCACCGACTTGATCAGGCCGATCGTGGCCACCTGGGTCAGGTCGTCGAGCGGCTCGCCGCGGTTGCGGAAGCGCCGGGCCAGGTGTTCCACCAGCGGCAGGTGCATGCGCACCAGCCGGTCCCGGATCTGCATCCGGGCCGGGTCCTCCGGGGACAGCTCGGCCATCCGCCGGAACAGCTCACGGGCCTCGGCGTGCGCGGCGGCGTGCGCCGAGCTGCGCTGGGCGACCTGGTGCGGGGGACGCGGAGTCTCGGCGGCGGGCTCGGGAGCGTCGGCCACGTCTGCCACCTCCGGCAGCTCGAACGCCGCGGACTCGACGGACTCGTCCGGGTCCGCGCTGCCGGCGGCCGGAGTGGTCGGGGTCTGCGCGGTAGTCACTCTGACGTCGTCTCCTGGCCATCGCGCCGCTTCACCATGGTGATCGCGACCGTCCGTCCGTCCTCGGCGGTGACCGCGTCCACCTCGCCGGCCAGCGCGGTCAGCACGGTCCAGGCGAAGGTGTCGCGGGCCGGGGGCTTGCCGTCCGAGGTGGGGGCGGACACGGTGATCGCCAGGGCGCTGTCGGCCAGGTCGAAGCGGCAGGTCAGGCTGGTGCCCTCGACCGCCTTCTGCAGCAGCATCGCGCAGGACTCGTCCACCGCGATGCGTAAGTCCTCGATCTCGTCCAGGGTGAAGTCCAGCCGGGCGGCCAGCCCGGCGGTCGCGGTGCGCAGGACGGACAGATAGGCCCCTACGGCCGGAATCCGTACTTCCACGAAGTCACGTTCTTCCACCGCGGTGGACCCTCCCGCCGAGCCGGGCCTAGAAGCGGCCTCTGTTAGTTCAACCGCACCCTGGTCCACTGTGCCTCCCGCGTTCGTGCCAGGCGTCTGCGCCGCGCCGACCGCACGCATCGTACGCAGTCCGCACCCTGCTGTGAGAAGAAAGTACCTCCAACGGGTGACGGATGTCGCCTCTCGACACCCGTACGTCCAGACCGCGGACACCCGGCGACAGGCACAACGGCCGGGAACCCGGCGGCGTTCCCGGGTTCCCGGCCGTGGCAAGGGCCTTAAAAAGGGCCTTGAAGAGGTGCTGAGTGCTGAGCGGCAGCGGATCAGGCGGCCTGCTTGGTCTCCCAGAAGATCTTGTCGATCTCGGCGATCAGGTCGAGCAGGGCCTGGCCGGTGGCCGGGTCGTTCGAGCCCTTCGCGCCGCCCGCGCCGGCTGCCTTGACGGCGTCGTTGAACAGGCCGTGCAGCTGCGGGTACTTCTCGAAGTGCGGGGTCTTGAAGTAGTCCGCCCACAGCACTTCGAGGTGGTGCTTGACGAGCTCGGCCCGCTGCTCCTTGATCGCGATCGCCCGGGTGCGGAACGCCGGGTCCTCGTTCGCCTGGTACTTGTCCTGGATCGCCTTGACCGACTCGGCCTCGATCCGGGCCTGCGCCGGGTCGTAGACGCCGCACGGCAGGTCACAGTGTGCGTGCACGGTCAGTTTGGGGGCGAAGATGCGCATGGATGAAACCCCTCTAAGTCCTCGAAGATTCGGTCCGCGTCCGAGCCTACTCCGCACGTTGCGGCGCCGCCGCGCGTGGGATCATCGACGACTGTGAGCACAGTCACCGGTCTGGTCCCCTGGGGGCTGGCGCGCGTGTCGGGCGCGTCGATGGTGCCTGCCTACTACGACGGCGACAGGCTCCTGGTTCATTACGGCGCCGCGGTCGGCCCCGGCGACGTCGTGCTGGCCCGCGACCCGCGCGACCCGGACCTGATCGTGCTCAAGCGGATCGCGCGGCGGGAGAGCGGCGGCTGGTGGCTGCTCGCGGACAACCCTTACGCACCGGGCGACTCACGCCAGTTCGGCGCGGTGCCCGATGCGTTGGTGCTTGGACGCGTCGCAGGGCGCCTGTGGCCCCCGCGGTGGCTTAGACGGCTACCGCAGCACCGCAATGGCTGAGGGCTGCTGAGGCGGCTGTCAGGGCTCAGGCGCTCGCGGTAGCCAGTGCGGCCTCACGGCGGCGCGCGCGGTAGGCGGCGACGTTCGCGCGGGTCGCGCAGCGCTCGGAGCAGTACCGGCGGGACCGGTTGGTCGAGGTGTCGATGAACACATCGCGGCACGGCGACGCCTGGCACACCCCGAGCCGGTCCATCCCGACCTCGGTGGCCTGTACCGCCAGTCCCATGCAGGCCTTCGCCCCATAAGCGGCGGCTGTGGACGGAGAGCCCTCGGCCAGGTGCAGGTGCCAGTCGGTGTCGTCGTGTCCGGAGATCTGCGGCCGGATCGGGTACTGCTCCAGGAGCTGGTTGAGTACCGCGACGGCCTGCGGGGCGTTGCCCGCCTCGACCGCGTCGAACACGATGCGCAGCCGCTGGCGCAGCGACCGCAGTTCCGTGAGGTCCCCGTGGGTGAGCCGTCCGCAGGCGCCCTGCCTGGACAGCAGTGCCCGTGCGTCGTCGACCGTCGTGAGATGGTCCTGGTCGCGATACGGATCGGCCGTGTTGACGAGCTGTACGGCGCGGTCCGCGTAGGAGGCGAGTTCCACTGCGTTGACCCCGGTCGTGTCATTTCGGAAGTAAGGGTGCGGCTTGGTTGCCGCGTGCTCACGGTACGCGATTCGGATGCTCCGCGAGCGGGCTTGCCGTAACGGTACGCCTCTGGACGGCCTTGGCAAGGGTGATTAACAAGGACTTAGGACTACATCACCGTGCTTTAGCCGGGCGTGATCCGCTTTTCATATAGAACAACGGTGAAGGGCGAAGTAGAGTTTCCGAACCAGCTCAGCAGTAGTGTTCGAGCACCCGGCGGTCCGGCTTCACCCTCGGCCCGTCCGCCCGAGGTGTCACAATGACCACAGCAACCGGACACCAACGGTTACCGGCCGACCTGTGCCGCGATCCCCAACCCTCGCGCGGCGGCGGGGCCGGTCGAATCCGTCAACCCTGTGGTGCTTCGACGGTGCGGCGCTCGCGGGCGCGCGCCGCGGGGACACCCGCATTCGACCGAAGGATGTTCCCTCAAATGTCTGGGCATTCCACCATCCGACTCGACCCGCGTCAGGGCGCGGCGCCGACCCGGGACGCAGCTTCCGCGGATATCGCAGAACCCTACGACACGCCGGTGTTCGCGCTGCACCGGGGCGGGAAGATGGCGATCGCCGCCACCGTGCCGCTGCGCGACCGGGCCGACCTGTCGCTCGCGTACACCCCGGGTGTGGCGGAGGTGTGCACCGCCATCGCCGAGCATCCCGACCTCGCGCACGACTTCACCTGGAAGTCCAACACGGTCGCCGTGGTCACGGACGGCACCGCGGTGCTCGGCCTCGGCGACATCGGCCCGTTGGCCGCGCTGCCGGTGATGGAGGGCAAGGCGATCCTGTTCAAGCAGTTCGGCGGGGTGGACGCGGTCCCGATCTGCCTGGACTGCACCGACGTCGACGAACTGGTCGAGACGGTCGTGCGGCTGGCCCCGGCCTTCGGCGGGATCAACCTGGAGGACATCTCCGCCCCGCGCTGCTTCGAGGTCGAGGCCCGGCTGCGCGAGCGGCTGGACATCCCGGTCTTCCACGACGACCAGCACGGCACCGCGATCGTGCTGCTCGCCGCGCTGCGCAATGCCGCGAAGGTCACCGGCCGCACCCTCGGCGACCTGCGCGCGGTGATCTCCGGCGCGGGCGCGGCGGGCGTCGCGATCGCCCGGATCCTGGTGGAGGCCGGGATCGGCGACGTGGCGGTGGCCGACTCAAAGGGGATCGTGGACGGCACCCGCGAGGACCTGACCCCGGTCAAGCGCGAGCTGGCCGCGTTCACCAACCGCTCCGGGCTGCGCGGCAGCCTGGAGGCGGCGCTGGAGGGCGCGGACGTGTTCATCGGCGTCTCGGCGGGCACCGTGCCGGAGTCCGCGGTGGCGACGATGGCGAAGGACTGCATCATCACCGCGATGGCGAATCCGAACCCGGAGATCCACCCGGACGTGGCGCGCAAGTACGCGGCGGTGGTGGCCACCGGGCGCTCCGACTTCCCGAACCAGGTCAACAACGTGCTGGCCTTCCCCGGGGTGTTCGCCGGGGCGCTGTCGGTGCGGGCCACCGAGATCACCGAGTCGATGAAGCTGGCCGCCGCCGACGCGCTGGCCGCCGTGGTCGCCGACGAACTCTCGCCCGAGTGCGTGATCCCGTCGCCCTTCGACCCGCGGGTCGCCCCGGCGGTCACCGCAGCCGTGGCGAAGGCGGCCCGGGAGGCCGGCGTCGCCCGCCTCTGACGGGACGGGGTCGGGGTCTGGGTGCACGGCACCAGCGGTCCAGCAACTGGTAACAGGTAACAGTGGCCCGACAGGTTACCGATCGGTAGGGTGGCGGCATGTTTGCGGTCTATGCGGCGCGAATCGACAAGGACGAGCCCCTCAAGGGACTGGAGTCGGGGGAGCGCCCCGAGCCGGTCGCCCCGGAGGGTTGGGCGGTGGTCCGGCTGCGGGCGGCCGCGCTCAACCACCACGACCTGTGGTCGCTGCGCGGGGTCGGCCTGCCCGAGGAGCGGCTGCCGATGATCCTGGGCTGCGATGGCGCCGGCGTGGACGAGGACGGCAACGAGGTCGTCGTGCACGCCGTCGTCGGCGAGTCGGGGCGCGGCGTCAAGGACGGCGAGCGGCCGAGCATTCTGACGGAGCGTTACCAGGGCACCTTCGCGGAGCGGGTCGTCGTGCCGCGCTGGAACCTGCTGCCGAAGCCGGCCGCGCTCAGCTTCGAGCAGGCCGCCTGCCTGCCGACCGCGTGGCTGACGGCTTATCGGATGCTGTTCACCCGCTCCGGCACGCGGCCGGGCGACACGATCCTGGTGCAGGGTGCGGGCGGCGGAGTGGCCAGTGCGCTGATCGTGCTGGGCCGGGCGGCCGGGTACCGGATCTGGGTCACCTCACGGTCCGAGGAGAAGCGTGCGCGAGCGCTCGAACTGGGCGCGCACGCGGCGTTCGAATCGAACGGGCGGCTGCCCGAACGGGTGGACGCGGTGATGGAGACGGTCGGCGCGGCGACCTGGGCGCATTCGGTGGCCTCGGTGCGCGAGGAGGGCACGATCGTCATCTCGGGGGCGACCTCGGGTCCGAACCCGCCGGCCGCGCTGACCCGGGTCTTCTTCCACCAGCTGCGAGTAGTCGGCTCCACGATGGGCTCGCGCGAGGAGCTGGGGGCGTTGCTGCGGTTCTGCGAGGTGACCGGAGTGCGCCCGGTCATCGACTCGGTGCGCCCGCTCGCCGAGGCCGCGGACGGCTTCGCCGCGATGGCCGCCGGAGAGCTGGTCGGCAAGGTCGTCTTCGCAGTCTGAGCCGTTCGCCGCTGTCTCACTCAGACGGACAGTCACTCTGTCTCACTCAGGCGGACAGTTACACGAGTCTCGTTCAAACGGACACACTCTTGCGCCCCGCCGTGGTGGGCGGGGCGCTCGGAGTGAGTTCTCTACTCGGCCGGGCGCTCGAAGAGTGCGTGCAGCTCGGCGACCGCCCGCTCGATGATCGCCCGTGCCTCGGCCTGCTCGGCCTCGGACAGCGGACCGTGCCGGCGGGCTGCCTCTGACAGCGGACCGCCCAGAGTGCGCAGCAGGGCGGCCAGATCGCGCATCTGGGTCCCGAGGGTCTCCCAGTCGAAGCCGCGCCGCGACCCGCCGTGGCCGTGGCCCCGGCCACCACGTCCGCTGCCTTCGCTGACGTCCGAGCCGGTACCCGCGTCGGCGGGCGGGGCGTCCTCGGGCTCGGACTCCTCATGCCCTTGCCCCCCGAACGGGAACGGGGTGTTGCCGAGCAGCCAGGCCCACGGCGGCCCGCCGTGCGACTGGCGCTGCCGCTCCCACTGCTCCTCCACCTGCTCCTTCCACTGGCGCGCCCACTGCTCCTTCCAGGCGCGCTGCCAGTCCTTCCACTGCTCGCGCTGGCCGCTCATGTCCTGCTTCCAGTTGCGCCACTGGTCCTGCTGCGCGCGCTTCCACTCCCGCCACTGCTCACGGGTCCAGTCCGTCGACTCGGGCGGCGGGCTGCCCGGCGGGGTGGACGGCGGGGGCGGCGGACCCCAGCCGAACGGTCCGGGACCACCCGGGCCGGGTCGGCCCCGCCCGGTCTGCGCGCCCGCGCCGGCCCCTGCTCCGGCACCCGCGCCCGAACCTGCGCCCGCACCGGCACCGCCGCCGGTGCCTGCGGCCTCCTGCGCGGCCCGCATGGCCGCTTCCCGCGCCTCGGCCTCCAGCTCCTCGCGCACGGTCCGGGCGGACGCACGCACCTCGTCCCGTATGCCCTCGGCCAGATCGAAGACCGAGTCCCGGATCTCGGTCTCCAGGGACTCCAGCTCGCCGGCCTTCGCCGCCAGTTCGGCCCGCCCCGCGTCGGTGATGTGGTAGACCTTGCGGCCGCCGTCCGTCTCGTGCCGGACCAGGCCCTCGGACTCGAGCCGGGCCAGCCGCGGGTACACCGTGCCCGCGCTCGGCGCGTACAGCCCGGCGAAGCGCTCGCGCAGCTGCTGGATGATCTCGTAGCCGTGCCGCGGACTCTCGTCCAGCAGCTTGAGCAGGTAAAGCCGGAGCCGGCCGTGGCCGAATACCGGAGTCATCGTGCGTCCTCGCTGTTCTCGCCGTTGTCGTCCGGCACTCTGTCTTCTGGAACTGCTGTGTCTTCTGGAACTACTGCGTCGTTCGGAACCGCGTCGCTCGGGGCGGTGCCGGGGGTCTGCGGTGCCTGGTCCTCGGTCATCAGGTCCCAGGACTCCTCGTCGGCGCTGCGCCGCAGCAGGGTCACCGAACCGGAGATCGTCTTGCCGCTCAGCGTCGCCGTGCCCGCACCTACAGTGCCGGACAGCCGCTGCGCGCCGCGCAGGCCGCTCGCCCGCACCTCGGGGAACGAGCTGACGGCCCGTCCGTTCGAGGTACCGAGATCGACCCGCACGTCGGGGTCGTGCGGCAGCCGGACGGTCATCGCCCCGGACACGCACTGCAGCTTCACCGAGGAGGGGACCGGGTTCTCCAGATCCAGCGCGATGGCTCCAGAGACCGCGGCCAGGTCGATCGCCCCACCGGCCCCCGCGATCACCGTGATCGAGCCGGAGACGGCCTTCACGGTCAGGTCCCCGGTCACCTGGTCGGCGGTGATCGCCCCGGAGGCGGTGGCGACCCTCGCCGAGCCGTGCACCCCGGCCAGCGTGACCTCGCCGGACACGCCCTTGATCGTCACCCGCTCGTGGAAGTTGGAGACCACGACCGGCCCGGAGACCACCCGCACGTCCACCAGCGCGTCCGGGGGCAGCGCCAGCGAGAGTTCCACCTCGGACCGCTTTCCGGCGAACAGCCAGCTGAACAGCTGCGGCTTGACGAACTCGACGCAGTGCTTGACCACCAGCTCGCCGTCATCGGTCAGCTCGACGTTCAGCGGCTGCCCGTTGATCTTGGTGACCTCCAGGGTGGCCGGTCCGTCCGTGCCGATCAGATTCACCCTTCCGGCGACGGTGGTCAGCCGCACCGAGCGCACGCCCTCCCCGAGGGCGACCTGGTCCGGCTGCTCTATCTTCCACTGCTGTGGCATCTGCGCGACCCTCCCGCGACTTGAGTAACGCGATGTATCGCGTCTCCGTGAACCCACGATATATCGCGTTTCTGGGAAGTCAAGCCGAATGGCGAACTCGCTGGTAGGCGCGGTGGCAGCGGGGGTGCTAGGCGTCGTCCTCCTCGTCGTCGAGCCGGGCCAGCCAGGTGGCCAGCCGCTCGACCGGGGTCTCGAACTCGGGATTGAGGTCCACGAACTCGCGCAGCCGCTCGGCCACCCAGGCCAGCGAGACCTGCTCCTCGCCGCGCCGCTGTTCGAGCTCTTCGATGCCGCGGTCGGTGAAGTACACCGCGTCGCTCCGTTCCGAGGGGATCCGTGTCGAAGGATCCGTTCCAAGGGAAAAGGGGCGCGGCCCCGGTCCGGACCGGACGACGGGGCCGCGCTCTTGCTGCCAGGGCACTGCTAGTCGGCGAAGGCCTCTTCGACGACGCGGTGCTGCTCCACCTCGTGCCGCTTGGCGGAGCCGACCGCCGGCGAGGAGGAGGCCGGACGGGAGACGCAGGACAGCGCCCGCCCGCCGAGCTCGGCCGGCAGGTTCAGCGCGATGAACGGCCACGCGCCCTGGTTCGCCGGCTCCTCCTGCACCCAGCGCAGCTCGGCCGCCGCCGGGTAGTGCGCGAACTCCTTGAGCAGCTCGGCCGCCGGCAGCGGGTAGAGCCGCTCGGCGCGCACCACGGCCGTGTCGGTGATGCCCTGCTTGGCCCGGTGCGCGATCAGGTCCCAGTAGACCTTGCCCGAGCAGACCAGGATCCGCTTCACGCCGTCCGCCGCGACCGTGTCGTCACCGATGACCGGGCGGAACTCGCCCTGGGTGAACTCCTCGATCGCCGAGGCCGCCGCCTTGAGCCGCAGCATCGACTTCGGGGTGAACACCACCAGCGGCTTGTGCGCCGGGTTGTGCGCCTGCCAGCGCAGCAGGTGGAAGTACGACGAGGGCAGCGAGGGCACCGCCACCGTCATGTTGTTCTGCGCGCACATCTGCAGGTAGCGCTCGATCCGGGCCGAGGAGTGGTCCGGGCCCTGGCCCTCGTAGCCGTGTGGCAGCAGCAGCACCACACCCGAGTGCTGGTTCCACTTCTGCTCGCCGGAGGAGATGAACTCGTCCACGATGGTCTGCGCGCCGTTGCCGAAGTCGCCGAACTGGGCCTCCCACAGCACCAGCGCGTTCGGCCGGGCCACCGAGTACCCGTACTCGAAGCCCATCGCCGCGAACTCGGAGAGCATCGAGTCGTAGACCGAGTACGTGGCCTGGTTCTCCGACAGGTAGGACAGCGGCGTGTACTCCTTGGCGGAGTGCCGGTCCACGATCACGTGGTGCCGCTGCACGAAGGTGCCGCGCCGCGAGTCCTGGCCGGTCAGCCGGACCGGCACGCCCTCCATCAGCAGCGAGCCGAAGGCCAGGGTCTCGCCCATCGCCCAGTCGATCGTGCCGTCGGTGACCATCTGCGCGCGCCGCTGCAGCTGCGGGACGACGCGCGGGTGCGCCTCGAAGCCCTCGGGCAGGTTGACGTGCACCTCGACGATCCGCTTGACCGCCTCGTCGCTGATCGAGGTGTTCACCGACGCCGGGAACGGCACGCCCTCGTCCGTGTGACCGTTGACGTTCGCGGCGCCCGGTCCCGTGCTCGGCTTCGGCGCGCTGTCCTTGGTCTCGGCGAAGACCTGCTCCAGCTTGGACTGGTAGTCCTTGAGCGCGGCCTCGGCCTCCTCGAGGGTGATGTCGCCGCGGCCGATCAGCGCCTCGGTGTACAGCTTGCGCACCGAGCGCTTGGCCTCGATCAGCTGGTACATCAGCGGCTGGGTCATCGAGGGGTCGTCGCCCTCGTTGTGCCCGCGCCGCCGGTAGCAGACCATGTCGATGACGACGTCCTTGTTGAACTTCTGCCGGAACTCGAAGGCCAGCTGGGCGACCCGCACGCAGGCCTCGGGGTCGTCCCCGTTCACGTGGAAGATCGGCGCCTCGACCATGCGCGCGACATCCGTCGCATAAACCGACGAGCGCGAGAACACCGGCGAGGTGGTGAAGCCGACCTGGTTGTTGACCACCAGGTGGATGGTGCCGCCGGTGCGGAAGCCGCGCAGCTGCGACATGTTCAGCGTCTCGGCGACCACGCCCTGGCCGGCGAACGCGGCGTCGCCGTGCATCAGGATCGGCAGCACGGTGAACGCGGTGCCGGCCTTGTTGATGATGTCCTGCTTGGCCCGCACGTAGCCCTCGAGGACCGGGTCCACCGCCTCCAGGTGCGAGGGGTTGGCGGTCAGCGAGACCTTGATCTGCTTGCCGGACAGCGCGGTGAAGGTGCCCTCGGTGCCCAGGTGGTACTTCACGTCGCCGGAGCCGTGCATCGACTTCGGGTCCAGGTTGCCCTCGAACTCGCTGAAGACGCGGCCGTACGGCTTGCCCACGATGTTCGTCAGCACGTTGAGTCGACCGCGGTGCGGCATGCCGATCGCGGCCTCGTCGAGACCGGCCTCGGCCGCCGCAGAGATGACCTGGTCGAGCAGCGGGATCGCCGACTCGCCGCCCTCCAGCGAGAAGCGCTTCTGGCCGACGTACTTGACCTGCAGGAAGGTCTCGAAGGCCTCAGCCGCGTTGAGCCGGTTCAGGATGCGCAGCTGCTCGTCGCGGCCCGGCTTGTCGTTGCCGGTCTCCACCTTGGCCTGGATCCAGCGGCGCTGCTCCGGGTCCTGGATGTGCATGTACTCGATGCCGACGGTCCGGCAGTACGAGGCGCGCAGCACGCCGAGGATGTCGCGCAGCTTCATCAGCGGCTTTCCGCCGAAGCCGCCGGTGGCGAACTCGCGCTCCAGGTCCCACAGGGTCAGCCCGTGCTGGACCACGTCGAGGTCCGGGTGCCGGCGCTGCTTGTACTCGAGCGGGTCGGTGTCGGCCATCAGGTGCCCGCGGGTGCGGTACGAGTCGATCAGCTCGATGACGCGGGCGGTCTTGCTGATGTCGTTCTCGTGCGAGGCGACGATGTCCTGCACCCAGCGCACCGGCTCGTACGGGATGCGCAGCGACTCGAAGACCTTGTCGTAGAACTCGTCCTCGCCCAGCAGCAGCTGGTGGATCGCCCGCAGGAACTCCCCGGACTGCGCGCCCTGGATGATCCGGTGGTCGTAGGTCGAGGTCAGCGTCATGACCTTGCTGACCGCGAGCCGGGAGAGGGTCTCCTCCGAAGCACCCTGGTATTCGGCCGGGTACTCCATCGCCCCGACGCCCAGGATGGTGCCCTGACCCCTCATCAGCCGCGGCACCGAGTGCACGGTGCCGATGCCGCCGGGGTTGGTCAGCGAGATGGTGGTGCCGGCGAAGTCGTCCGCGGTGAGCTTGTTGTTGCGGGCCTTGCGCACGATGTCCTCGTACGCCTGCCAGAACTCGCGGAAGTCCATCAGCTCGGCGGCCTTGATCGACGGCACCAGCAGCGAACGGGAGCCGTCCGGCTTGGTGACGTCGATGGCCAGCCCGAGGTTGACGTGCTCGGGGGTGACCACCGCCGGCTTGGTCTCGGCCTGGGTGTACGAGGCGTTCATCGCCGGGATCGCCTTGACCGCCTGCACCATCGCGAAGCCGATGAGGTGGGTGAAGGAGACCTTGCCGCCGCGCGCCCGCTTGAGGAAGTTGTTGATCACGATGCGGTTGTCGATCAGCAGCTTCGCCGGGACCGCGCGCACCGAGGTGGCGGTGGGGACCTCGAGCGAGGCCTCCATGTTGACCACCACGCGGGCGGCCGGGCCGCGCAGCACGGTGGTCTGCGAGCCGCCGCCGGCCGGGGTCGAGGCGGCGGGCGGGGCGGTGATCGCGGCGTCGCGCGGCACCCCGCTGGCCGGGGAGACCGCGACCGGGGTGGGCTTGGCGGCGAGGCCGGGGACGCCGTTGTCGGGCGCCTCGGCGACGGGCGCCGGGGCCGCGGGGGTGGTGACGGTGACGGTAGGCGCGGCCGGGGTGACCGGCGTGACGGAGGGAGCAGGGGAGGGGAGCACCGCCGCGGGGGTGGCGACCGGAGCCGGCTGGGCCGGCAGCGGCGCGGCCTGGGCGGCGCTCGGGGCTACGGAACCGTCGGCCGGCTGGTAGTCGGCAAAGAAGTCCCACCACGCCTTGTCCACGGAAGCTGGATCGCGCAGGTACTGCTGGTAGATCTCGTCGACGAGCCATTCGTTCGGCCCGAACTCGGCCGCCGTGTGCGCGGGGGCGTGGTGAGCGCCGCCCGGTCCCGGTTCGGTCGTGGTCGACTGGGTTGACGCTGACGTGGACTGTGGCGACACGGCGGGTTCCGCCCTCTTCCGCTTCGTAGATCCGTGTTCTTTGGCTGTGCCTGTGAACAGCCGGATGCCAGATGGGAGGGTCCGCAAATGTCGGTCAAGCCCTGCGGGAACCCCCAGCGGGCAGCGGTCATCCAGATTACGCCTCTTTTGAGGTGCACCGCCGCCAGGCGCTGTGAACAGCGACCAGCGTCACACTCGCAAGGCAATTACCACCCAAGCTGATGGTAACCGGGTAGTCCGGAATGACTATGGCTGTACAGGGCCGCGGACGAGGCGTGCGGAGTCGTGCGCGAGGGGTGATTGGACTTCGCCAATGCGTCTCCGATCCGCTCGCTTCACTCGGCCCTGCTACTCAATCAACAGCCGCTTGACCGTCGCTAATTCCGTGCTGTCGGCGTTCGGGGCGGCGCCGTCGCCGACGTCGCCGGCCCCCGCTGCGGGTCGGCCGGAAGATCCACCCGGATGAGTGCTCCGCGGTCGGACGGAGCCACCTCGATGGTGCCGCCGTGCAGTTCGACCGCCCAGCGCGCGATGGCCAGGCCGAGGCCGGTGCCGCCGCCGGTGGGCTGCCCGCCGCCGTCCCCGCCGCGGGTGAACCGCTCGAACACCCGGACCCGCTCGCCCTCCGGGATGCCCGGGCCCTCGTCGGCCACCTCGATCCGGACGCCGCCGCCGGGCCGGGCCGCCGCGCCGATCCGCACCAGGCCGTCCGGCGGCGAGTGCTTGGCGGCGTTGTCCACCAGGTTGGCCACCACCTGGTGCAGCCGGGACTGGTCGGCCCGCGCGGTCAGCCCGGCCGGGTCCACCGAGAGGGCGAAGCGGACCGGCCGGCCCGCCGCGGCGGCCTCGTCCACCGCCCGGGCCAGGAAGGGCTCGACCGCGAAGTCGGACAGGTCCAGCGGCACCGCCCCGGCCTCCAGCCGGGAGAGGTCCAGCAGCTCCTCGACCAGCCGGCCGAGCCGCTCGGTCTGCGCGAGCGCGGCCTTGACCGTGGCGTCGTCCGGGCCGGTCACCCCGTCCACCACGTTCTCCAGCACGGCGCGCAGGACCGAGATCGGGGTGCGCAGCTCATGCGAGACGTTGGCGATCAGCTCGCGGCGCTGCCGGTCCGCGGCCTCCAGGTCCGCGGCCATCTGGTTGAACGCCCCGGCCAGCTCACCGACCTCGTCCTGGGACGAGGCGCGGATCCGGCGGCTGTAGTCCCCGGCGGCCATCGCCCGGGCGGCCGCGGTCATCCGGCGCAGCGGAGAGGTCATCCCGTGCGCGAGGATCTGGGTCACGATCATGGACAGCACGACGGCCGTGAACACGACGAACCGCGCCCTGATGCCGATCGACACGCCGATCGCGGTGAACGCCCCGGCGAAGCTGACGCTGGCGATCACCAGGATGCCCAGCTTGGCCTTGATCGAGCGCACCGGGTCGAGCGGGCGCAGGTCGAGCCACAGCCGCCGCAGCCACGGGAAGCGGGCCAGCAGCCGGCGCAGCCCCGCGGCCAGGCCGGGCAGCCACGGGATGTCCTGCGGCAGGTCGAACGGGGGTTCGCGCTGGTAGCGGGGCCGTGGCGGCTTGGCGCCCGGCTGATCCGGCGCGTGGCCCGCTGTCCGGCCCGGCCGGTTCACGGTCGGCCCGGCGGGGCGGTCGCGTCGGCGAGGCCCGCGTCGGCCTCCAACGCGTACCCGATCCCGTGCACCGTCCGGATCCAGTCCGCCCCGATCTTCTTTCGCAGGGCCTTGACATGTGAGTCCACGGTCCGGGTGCCCGAGGCGTCCGCCCAGTCCCACACGTCGGCCAGCAGCGACTCGCGCGAGGCGACCACGCCGGGCTTGCGGGCCAGGCAGTCCAGCAGGTCGAACTCGATCGGCGTCAGGTGCACGTCCGCCCCGCTCACCCGCACCCGCCGCGCTGCGTGGTCGATCTCCAGTTCGGCCCCGCGCCCCGCGTCCGGTACGTGCAGCCGCAACCGCAGCGCCTCGCTGCTCAAGCCGGAACCGCCCGTGCCCCGTCCGGCACCCTGCAGCGTCTGCTGCCGCACCACCTCGACCCGCCGCAGCAGCGCCTGCACCCGCGCGATCAGCTCGCGCATCGAGAACGGCTTGGTGAGGTAGTCGTCCGCGCCCGAACCGAGCCCGGCGAGCAGATCCGGCTCGGCGTCGCGTGCCGTGAGCATCAGCACGGGCGTGGGCCGCTCCCGCTGGATCCGCCGGCACACCTCGAGCCCGTCGTAGCCGGGCAGCATCACGTCCAGCACCACCGCGTCCGGCCGGTGCTCCCGTACGGCCGCCATCGCCCCCGGTCCATCGCCCGCGTGCACGGTGTCGAAGCCCGCCGCCGCGAGCCGCGCGACCACCGCGTCGGCGAGCGTCGGCTCGTCCTCGACGACGAGGATCAGACGTCGCGCAGGTGTCTCCATGTCGGGAAGCTTAGTTATCCGCCGCGGTGTTAGGTTCGGCGCAAGAGTGAAACGACGCGGTCAAAGGGTATGAGGAGACGTCGATGACGGAGTGGCTTACGCAGACGGCGCAGTGGCGAACGCTGGCCGAACACCGGGAGAAGTTCGCCGACACGCACCTTCGGGAGCTGTTCGCGGCCGACTCGCAGCGTGCGGCGAAGCACACCCTCGCGGTCGGCGACCTGACCGTCGACTACTCGAAGAACCTGGTGACCGGCGAGACGCTGGAGCTGCTGGTCGCGCTGGCGAAGGCGCGCGGCGTCGAAGAGCTGCGGGACGCGATGTTCAGCGGCGAGAAGATCAACGTGACCGAGGACCGCGCCGTGCTGCACGTGGCGTTGCGCGCGCCGCGCTCGGAGCACATCGAGGTGGACGGGCAGGACGTGGTCCCGGGCGTGCACGAGGTGCTCGATCGGATGGGCGACTTCGCCGACCGGGTCCGTTCGGGGGAGTGGACCGGCCACACCGGCAAGCCGATCAAGAACGTGGTGAACATCGGCATCGGCGGCTCGGACCTGGGGCCGGCGATGGCGTACGAGGCGCTGAAGGCGTACTCGGACCGCACGCGCACCTTCCGCTTCGTCTCCAACGTCGACGGTGCGGACCTGTACGAGGCCACCCGCGACCTGGACCCGGCCGAGACGCTGTTCATCGTCGCGTCCAAGACCTTCACCACGGTCGAGACCATCACCAACGCCACCTCCGCGCGGGCCTGGCTGCTCTCCGGCCTGGGCGGGGACGACGCCGCGGTCGCCAAGCACTTCGTGGCCGTCTCGACGAACGCGGCCGAGGTCTCCGCCTTCGGCATCGACACCGCGAACATGTTCGGGTTCTGGGACTGGGTCGGCGGCCGGTACTCCTACGACTCGGCGATCGGCCTGTCGCTCATGGTGGCCATCGGCCCGGAGCAGTTCCGCGAGATGCTGGCCGGCTTCCGGATCGTGGACGAGCACTTCCGCACCACCCCGCTGGAGCGCAACGTCCCGGCGCTGCTCGGCCTGCTCGGCGTCTGGTACGGCTCCTTCTTCGACGCGCAGACCCACGCGGTGCTGCCGTACAGCCACTACCTGAGCAAGTTCTCGGCGTACCTGCAGCAGCTGGACATGGAGTCCAACGGCAAGAGCGTGCAGCGCGACGGTGAGCCTGTCGAGTGGCAGACCGGCCCGATCGTCTGGGGCACGCCCGGCACCAACGGCCAGCACGCCTACTACCAGCTGATCCATCAGGGCACGAAGGTCATCCCGGCCGACTTCATCGGCTTCGCCGAGCCGGTCGTGCCCGCCGCCGACCCGCGCGGCGCGCACCACGACATGCTCACGGCAAACTTCCTCGCCCAGACCGAGGCCCTGGCCTTCGGCAAGACCCGCGAGCAGGTCGAGGCCGAGGGCACGGCGGCCGCGATCGTGCCGCACCGGGTGTTCAAGGGCAACCACCCCACCACCACGATCCTCGCCCCGACGCTGACCCCCTCGGTGCTCGGCCAGCTGATCGCCCTCTACGAGCACAAGGTCTTCACCCAGGGCGCGGTCTGGAACATCAACTCCTTCGACCAGTGGGGCGTCGAGCTAGGCAAGGTCCTGGCCAAGAAGATCGAGCCCGAACTCGCCCGCGAGCAGCCGCCGCACGGCCAGCACGACTCGTCCACGACCAGCCTGGTCGTGCGCTACCGCAAGCTGCGCGGCCGGTAGCCGCGCGCGTATGCGCGCCGGAGTCGTTCAGTCCCCGAAGATCGAGGTATCGATCGTGCGGCTGAACGGCTCCGGCAGCTCCAGCGGCTCGCCGTACGTGACAAAGACGATCCGCGAGTACCGGTTGCCCTTCGCGTCGGCCACGTAGTGCGGCTCCGAGTGCAGGACGACCTGTTTGCGCGGCTGATCGACGAGTAGATAGATCGGCACGCCGGAGGCGGCGTAGCTGCGCGCCTTGTCCTTCCGGTCGCGCCGGGCCGCATTGCTGTCGTCCCTTCCGTAGACCACTTCGACGGCCATCACGAGTGCGCTCGCGGGATTGAGCCAGACATCGGGATCTAATTCGTCGAAGCGGTAATACGCGAGGTCGGGAACGTATTCCTCTTCGGTCGCGGGCAACGAGACCGTAGTCCGCTCGAGAGCTATCAGATCGTCGACCGAGCTGATCGCGCGTCGCAGGCCGCTGATCGTCAGAGCATGACCGATGAGTGGCGTCATCGCGTTGACGATGAGTTCGCCGTCGATGATCTCGGCACGAACAGTGTCGGGAAGGCACTCGTCGACGATCTTGTGCAGCCTGTCCGCGATGGCGTTCACGCGTGTTCCCCGATTCACTCTCGCCCCAGGCTGGCACTTTATCGATCCACTGTGACAGCGGCGCGGGCTCTTGGCCACGGTCGTCGGTGCGGAGTCCGGGGATGCGGGACAATGGCCGGTATGAGTGAGCAGCGCCGCAGTTCCAGTCCCCAGGCCAAGGCCGGCCGTAACGCCGCGCGCGGTAACGCGCAGCAGCAGGCCGCCGAGCGCAAGGAGGCCGAGAAGCGGCGCAACCGGTCGATCGCGCAGGGGGAGCGGCGCACCACGTCCGACTCGGTGCGCGCCGCCGAGCCCGCGCCGACCGCGGCGGGGCGGGCGCAGATCACCGACTCGCCGACGCCCTCGTCCTATCTAGACCTGCCGGAGGGGTACCGGGCCGGGTTCGCCTGCTTCGTGGGGCGCCCGAACGCCGGGAAGTCGACGCTGACCAACGCGCTGGTCGGGGCGAAGATCGCGATCACCTCGGGGCGGCCGCAGACCACCCGGCACACCGTGCGCGGGATCGTGCACCGGGCAGACGCCCAGCTCGTACTCGTGGACACGCCCGGACTGCACCGGCCGCGCACGCTGCTCGGCGAGCGGCTGAACGACCAGGTGCGCGCCGCCTGGGCCGAGGTGGACGTCATCGGATTCTGCATCCCCGCCGACCAGAAGCTCGGGCCGGGCGACGCGTACATCGCCAAGCAGCTCGCCGACGTGCGGCGCACGCCCAAGGTCGCCATCATCACCAAGACCGACACGGCCGACAAGCAGACCGTGGGCGAGCAGCTGGTCGCGGTGGTCGAGCTGGGCAAGGAGGTCGGGATCGAGTGGGCCGAGGTGGTCCCGGTCTCGGCGGTGGCAGGCGTGCAGGTGGCGCTGCTCGCGGACCTGCTCGTCGGGCAGCTGCCCGAATCGCCGCCGCTCTACCCCGGGGGCGAGCTGACCGACGAGCCCGAGCAGGTCATGGTCGGCGAGCTGATCCGTGAAGCTGCGCTCGAGGGCGTGCGCGACGAGCTGCCGCACTCGCTCGCGGTGACCGTGGAGGAGATGCTCCCGCGCAAGGGGCGGCCCAAGGACAAGCCGCTGCTGGACGTGCACGCCGTGCTGTACGTGGAGCGGCAGAGCCAGAAGGCCATCGTGATCGGCACGGGCGGCTCACGGCTGCGGGACGTCGGCACCCGGGCGCGGCACCAGATTGAGGCGCTGCTGGGTACGCCGGTGTTCCTGGATCTGCACGTGAAGGTGGCCAAGGACTGGCAGCGGGATCCGAAGCAGTTGCAGCGGCTGGGGTTCTGACGGCGCTTCACAATCGGGCCGGGCACAGCCCGTCAGAGCGTGAGCGTCCAGGCGGCGTGTGCGTCTAGCGGGCGGAAGCCTAGCCGCCGGTTGACGGCCAGCATCCGGTGGTTGTCCACCGCGTTGTAGGTGTCCAGCATGCTCAGCGACGGTTCGGCGGCCAGCAGCTCCCGGATCAGCTGCGCCTTCACCCGTACCGCCAGGCCCAGACCCCGGTAGTCGGGCGCGACGATGGTCTCGTTCTGCTCGCCCCGTAGCCCGTCGGCGGTGTGCGCGCTGGAGAGCGCCGCGATCCGGCCGGTGGCGCGGTCGATCAGGCAGGCCGTGTACTCCCGTAGACCCGCTCGGGCCGCAGCCTGCTCACGGTGGCGCACCTCGGCGGAGGTGAAGGGGGTCGAGGCGGGGGCCGCGGGACCGGAGCCCGCCCCGAGCGTGAACCCGGATTTCGGCGCGGCGACGGGCGCGGGGGAGCCCGGCGACGCCGGAGTCGGGGCCGGAGCCGGGGCGGGCGCCTGGCCGCCGTGCAGGAAGTCCAGGGTCCTGACATAGCCGGCGAGGAACTCAGTCGGGCACGGGCCCTTCCACTGCAGCGCCGCGTAGCCGTCGCCGAGGGTCGGACGCGCGTGGCGGCGCCCCTGGCGCGGCACGGCCGACGGGTTGGTCGCCGTGGCCAGCCGGTGCGGCAGGTCACGGCGGTCCAGATCCAGCCGGGAGCGCAGATCCCGGCTGCTGACGAACAGGCCGTGCCGGGTCGCGAAGGCCTCGCTCGCCCCGGTCCGCGGCGCGTCCAGGATCAGCCGGGTCCGCCGCCGGGACCGCGAGGCCTGGGCCAGCGCGTCGAGCAGCAGCGAGCCCACCCCGCAGCGGCGCGCGGACGGGTGCACGGTGATCGCCGCGTGCGCGAGGTCGCGGTGGAACGCCTCGTACAGGCCGAGCCGCGCCCAGCCGGCCAGGCCGCCCGACTCGTCGGCCGCCGCGAACAGCACCCGCCGCCCGCGGTACGGCGGCACCAGCAACCCGCGCAGCTCGGCCGGGCTGGAGGCCGGTTCGCCCGGACGATCGGCCAGGTCGGCGGCGTTCTGACAGGCCAGCACCCAGCTCAGCTCCGCGGAGTCGGGCCCGCCCGGTCCCAGCTCCAGCGTCGTGACCCGCCACTGGCGCGGCGGGCAGGCGGAGGAGAAGAAGCTGCGCACGGGTCCATCTCACAGCGAGCAGGGCCCGCTGATCGAGTAGAAACGCCCATTCCTTGCCAGATATTGGGCGAGATCGGTGAACTGAGGCGCTGTCTGAGGGCTGGCCGCGCCGTCCCAGGCCGTCCGGATGCTGGACGCCGAGGCTCCGGGAGTGGCCAGCGCGCGACGGCGTCGGCTACGGTGGGTGTTCTATGTACGCCAAGCGGCTGCTTCTTACTTGCCGCGGCGGGGGCCTGTAGAACACAGACCGGCACCCTCGCCGCGGCGATGGTTGGTGCTTTCGTACTTTCTGCCGCCGGTCGTTTCCGTTTCGACAGGCGATGGAGAAACCCGAATGACCCCGCATGAGACGGCTACCGCCCAGCAGCCGAGCCGGATGCCGATCCACAAGTACGTACCCTTCGCGCCGATCCCGCTGCCCGACCGCACCTGGCCCGAGAAGATCATCACTGCGGCCCCGCGATGGTGTGCGGTGGACCTGCGCGACGGCAACCAGGCGCTGATCGACCCGATGTCCCCCGCCCGCAAGCTGGAGATGTTCGAGCTGCTGGTCCGGATGGGCTACAAGGAGATCGAGGTCGGCTTCCCCTCGGCCAGCCAGACCGACTTCGACTTCGTCCGGCAGATCATCGAGGAGGACCGGATCCCCGACGATGTGGTGATCCAGGTCCTGACCCAGGCCCGCGAGGCCCTGATCGAGCGCACCTTCGAGTCCGTGCGCGGCGCCAAGCAGGCGATCGTGCACCTGTACAACTCCACCTCGACCCTCCAGCGGCGAGTGGTCTTCGGCCAGGACCGCGAGGGCATCAAGCAGATCGCGGTGGACGGCGCGCGGCTGTGCCGCAAGTACGCCGAGCAGGTGCCCGAGACCGAGATCTACTTCGAGTACTCGCCCGAGTCCTACACCGGCACCGAGCTGGACTACGCCGTCGAGGTCTGCGACGCCGTCAACGACGTGTGGCAGCCGACCCCGGACCGCAAGGTTGTCATCAACCTGCCGGCCACCGTCGAGATGGCCACGCCGAACGTCTACGCCGACTCGATCGAGTGGATGCACCGGAACCTGAAGTACCGCGACTCGATCGTGCTGTCGCTGCACCCGCACAACGACCGGGGCACGGCCGTGGCCGCCGCGGAGCTGGGCTACCAGGCCGGGGCCGACCGGATCGAGGGTTGCCTGTTCGGCAACGGCGAGCGCACCGGGAACGTCTGCCTGGTCACGCTGGGCCTGAACCTGTTCAGCCAGGGCATCGACCCGCAGATCGACTTCGGCGACATCGACGAGATCCGCCGCACCGTCGAGTACTGCAACCAGCTGCCCGTGCACCCGCGGCACCCGTACGGCGGCGACCTGGTCTACACGGCCTTCTCCGGCTCGCACCAGGACGCGATCAAGAAGGGCTTCGAGCACCTGGAGCGGGACGCGGCCGCCGCGGGCAGGACCGTGGACGAGATCCTCTGGGCGGTGCCGTACCTGCCGATCGACCCGAAGGACGTCGGCCGCACCTACGAGGCGGTCATCCGGGTCAACTCCCAGTCCGGCAAGGGCGGGGTCGCCTACATCCTGAAGTCCGACCACCAGCTGGACCTGCCGCGCCGCCTGCAGATCGAGTTCTCGCAGGTCATCCAGGCCAAGACGGACGCCGACGGCGGCGAGGTCAGCCCCGAGGAGATCTGGGCGGTCTTCGCCGACGAGTACCTGCCGGTGCCGGACGCCCCGTGGGGCCGCTTCCAGCTGGCCGGGCACCGCAACGAGGCCTCGGTGGACGGCCAGGACGCGCTCTCGGTGGACCTGGTCGTGGACGGCGAGAAGCAGACGGTCGAGACTCTGGGCAACGGACCGATCGACGCGTTCGTCGGTGCGCTGGCCGGCTTCGGCGTCGAGATGCGCTTCCTGGACTACGCCGAGCACGCCATGTCCGCGGGCGGCGACGCGAAGGCGGCGGCGTACATCGAGTGCGCGATCGGCGACCGGGTGCTGTGGGGCGTGGGCATCGACGCGAACATCGTCACGGCCTCGCTGAAGGCGGTCGTCTCGGCCGTCAACCGCGCGGTGCGGTAGCCGCGGCCCGGCCCGGCGCGACCGCGGCCGGCACAGCCGCGGAATTGGTATAGACAGGGGCTTTCCAGCACGCCATTGCAACTACTAGGGTGACGGGCTGCGTCTTCGGGCGCAGTGTCAATCCGGCCGGATGCGCGGCCCGTCGTCCTCTTCTGCGCCCATGGGGGTAAGTCCGTGTTCTTCTTTCTGATCTGGGGGACGAAGGTCCGCTTCAAGACCATCGCCAACGGCACGTTCTTCTGCCCGCGGTGCGGTGGGGACCGTCCGTACGAGCGGCGGCTGGCCAAGCGCTGGTTCCACCTCTACTACATCCCGCTGTTCCCGACCTCGACCCTCGGCGAGCAGTTCCGGTGCGGGGTCTGTCAGACCTCGTACACCGAGTCCGTGCTCAGCCGGCCGACCTCCGGGCAGCTCTCCTCGCTGCTGATCGACGCCGCGCGCGGCGGGATCGTGCACGTGCTGCGGGCCGGCTCGGCCGACTCCCCGGACGCGCGGGCGATCGCGGTCTCCGAGGTGGTGCGCGCCGGGCTGCCCGCGTACACCGACCAGGACCTGACCGCCGACCTGGGCATCGTGCCCGGCGACCTCTCGCAGCTGTTCACCACCCTCGGCATGCAGCTGGCCGACACCGGCAAGGAGGCGCTGCTCGGCGCGGCCGCCCGGGTCGCCCTCGCCGACGGCGGGCTGACCGACCTGGAGCGGCAGGTGCTGGTCTCCTCCGGCGCCTCGCTCGGCATGACCGCGACGCACACCGCCGGGGTCATCGCCATGGCCGAGCAGGCCTCCCGCGCCTAGCGGGCCGCAAGAGCGGGCCGGCGGCAGGGTCTTTTCCGGCTCGGGACGTGGGAGAATCGCCGGGTGAGCCTGCATCGCGCCGACGGGATCGTCCTGCGCACCCAGAAGCTGGGTGAGGCGGACCGCATCATCACGATCCTGACCCGCGAGCACGGCAGGCAGCGCCTCGTCGCCAAGGGCGTGCGCCGGACCACCTCGAAGTTCGGCGCGCGGCTGGAGCCCTTCGCGCACGTGGACTTCCAGGTCTTCTCCAAGCACAACCGCGCGCTCGACCTGATCACCCAGGCGGAGACCATCGCGCCGTACGGGGAGCGGATCGTCGCCGACTACGGCCGGTACACCGCCGGGAGCGCGATGCTGGAGACGGCGGAGCGGCTCACGGACGCGGAGGGCGAGCCGGCCGTGCAGCAATACCTGCTACTGCTCGGCGGGCTACGTGCCCTGACGGCGGGGGAGCACGCCCCGGGACTGGTACTCGACGCGTTCATACTGCGTTCGATGGCCGTGGCGGGATACGCACCCTCGTTCCACGACTGCGCGCAATGCGGGTCCGAGCCGCCGGAGAGCACCCCGTGGCGGTTCTTCGCGGTCGCGGCGGGCGGCGTGGTGTGTTCATCGTGCAAACCGCCTGCCTCGGCAGTGCCGCAGCGGGCCACGCTCGACCTGCTCGGCGCGCTGCTGGCCGGGGAGTGGGAGATCGCCGACGCGAGCGAGGATCGGCACCGGCGCGAGGGCAGCGGCCTGGTGGCGGCGTACTTGCAGTGGCATGTGGAGCGGGGACTGCGCTCGCTGCGGCTGGTCGAACGGTAAGTAAGACGGCGCGATGTTGTGACGCGAACTGTGTAGTGCGAACCGTGTAGTGCGAACTTTGTAAGACGGCAGACAGCAAGACGGCAACCAGAGAACTGGGACAGGGACAGTGCGACGCAAGAACCAGACGCCGGACCCGGCCGCCCCGCGCGGTCCCCGGACGTACCGCGACCCCAAGCCGCACAAGGACGGGGCGGAGCCGCCGAAGATCCCGGCCGAGCTGGTGCCCAAGCACGTCGCGATCGTGATGGACGGCAACGGGCGCTGGGCCAAGCAGCGCAACCTGCCGCGGATCAACGGCCACGAGGAGGGCGAGAAGTCGCTGTTCGACGTGGTCGAGGGTGCGGTGCAGATCGGCGTCACGCACATCAGCGCGTACGCGTTCTCCACCGAGAACTGGAAGCGCTCGCCGGACGAGGTGCGCTGGCTGATGGGCTTCAACCGGCTGACGATCCGCCGCCGGATCGACGAGATGGACGAGCTCGGCGTGCGCATCCGCTGGGCCGGGCGGCGGCCGCGGCTGTGGAAGTCGGTCATCGACGAGCTGGAGATGGCCGAGCGGCGCACCCGGGACAACACCCGGTTCACCCTGACCATGTGCGTGAACTACGGCGGCCGGGCCGAGATCGCGGACGCGGCGGCGGCGATCGCCCGCGACGTGGTGGCCGGGAAGGTCAACCCGAACCGGATCGACGAGCGCATGATCGCCCGCTACCTCGACGAGCCGGACCTGCCCGAGGTGGACCTGTTCCTGCGCTCCTCGGGGGAGCAGCGCACCTCGAACTTCATGCTCTGGCAGGCCGCCTACGCCGAGATGGTGTTCCTCGACACGCTGTGGCCGGACTTCGACCGCCGGGAGCTGTGGCGGGCCATCGAGATCTACGCCGAGCGGGACCGGCGCTTCGGCGGGGCGATCCCCAACGCGGTGACCTGAGGCGTGGTGGTTCTGAGTCGTCACTGTGTCCGCGTCACGCGGACACGAGTGTTGTCACAGGCAGTCCTGCTACGGCCGGTGTTGTTACAGCCAGGTAATTTCGCCTGAGACGGACCGGCGCTTTCGTTGACGGGCCACAGGCGCGCTGCGAAGGTTGACCCATGACCTCCGGCGTGCACCTCGTGGCCCGCCTGCACGTCGATCTGCGACGGCAGGCCAGCGCCGTCTGTCGCGCCTCGCGATAGGCACCGGCAGGTCCGCAGTTCCCCGGCGGTGGGTGTTCCCGCCGGCTTCGCGCAAACCCTCGTGAGAACTTCCGTCGCCGTGGTCTGAGATGCCTTCAGAGCCCCGTGCGACGGAACCCGCCGCCGCGCTCGGCGCAGCGCGGTGAGCTCGGGGTCGGGTCCGGCCCCGACGGTGCGCACGGTGTTCCGCCACCCGTTGTGGAGCGGGCGGGCGGCACACCGTGCGCACCACCCGTCTTACGTGTCTTACGCGCGCCACCCGCCCTCGCGGACGTCCTAACGGCCGGCGCACTGGGCGCAAGTGCCGAAGATCTCCAGGGTGTGCGCCACGTCGATGAATCCGTGCTCGGCGGCCATCCGGTCGGCCCAGGACTCGACCGCGGGCCCCTCCACCTCGACCGTCTTTCCGCAGCCCCGGCACACCAGGTGATGGTGGTGGCTGCCCGAGGTGCACCGGCGGTAGACCGCCTCGCCGTCGTCCGTGCGTACTACGTCCACCGCGCCGGCATCGGCCAGCGACTGGAGCGTGCGGTACACCGTCGTGAGGCCCACCGAATCGCCGCGGTGCTTGAGCCGGTCGTGCAGCTGCTGGGCCGACTGGAAGTCGTCGGTCTCGTCGAGCAGCGCCGTCACCGCCGCCCGCTGCCGGGTCGAACGGCCGGGGGCGGGGACCGCCGGACGCGGCCCGCTGGTCTCGGTTTCGCTCATCGCCGGTACTCCTCGCTACGGGTGGACCTCCCCCGCCTACCCCCGCGCGCTTACGGGCACGCCCGAGCCATTGTGCCACTATGCGCCGGATCGTGCGCTCAGCCGACCGGGCGACGCGGCCGGAATGCGGCGTTGTGCGAACACGTTGGAAACCCGGTGCTCACCCTCGGTACGCTTTGTCCCCGGGTTGACCGCACACCAGCCGGGTGTGATGGCGAACAGAGCAGACAAGAGAGCACACCGTGCCCGCCGACAAGATCGACACCATCGTCCGCCTGGCAAAGGCGCGCGGCATCGTCTTCCCGTCCAGCGAGATCTACGGCGGGTCCAGAGCCGCCTACGACTACGGTCCGCTCGGCGTGGAGCTCAAGGACAACGTCAAGCGGCAGTGGTGGCAGGCCATGGTGCGCGGGCGCGAGGACGTGGTCGGCCTCGACTCCTCCGTCATCCTGGCCCGCGAGGTCTGGGAGGCCTCCGGGCACGTCAAGGAGTTCGCCGATCCGCTGACCGAGTGCACCTCCTGCCACAAGCGGTTCCGCGCGGACCATCTCGAAGAGGCCTACGAGTCCAAGCACAAGCACCCGCCGGAGCACGGCCTGGCCGACGTGAACTGCCCCAACTGCGGGAACAAGGGCCAGTTCACCGAGCCGAAGATGTTCAACGGCATGCTCTCCACCCACCTCGGCCCGGTGCAGGACGGCTCCGGCCTGCACTACCTGCGCCCGGAGACCGCGCAGGGCATCTTCGTGTCCTACAAGACCGTCTCCGAGGCCTCGCGCAAGAAGATCCCGTTCGGCATCGGCCAGATGGGCAAGTCCTTCCGCAACGAGATCACCCCGGGCAACTTCATCTTCCGCACCCGCGAGTTCGAGCAGATGGAGATGGAGTTCTTCGTCAAGCCCGGCGAGGACGAGCAGTGGCACGAGTACTGGCTCGAGCAGCGCTGGAACTGGTATATCGGCCTCGGCATCGACCCGGCGAACCTGCGCTTCTACGAGCACCCGAAGGAGAAGCTGTCGCACTACGCGAAGCGGACCGTGGACATCGAGTACCGGTTCAACTTCGGCGGCAGCGAGTTCTCCGAACTGGAGGGCGTCGCCAACCGGACCGACTTCGACCTCACCACGCACTCGAAGCACTCGGGCCAGGACCTGTCCTACTTCGACCAGGCGAACAACGAGCGGTTCACGCCGTACGTGATCGAGCCGGCGGCCGGTGTCAACCGGTGCATGCTGGCGTTCCTGATCGACGCGTACACCGAGGACGAGGCGCCCAACGCCAAGGGCGTGCTCGAGAAGCGCACGGTCCTCAAGCTCGACCGGCGGCTGTCGCCGGTCAAGGTCGCCGTGCTCCCGCTCTCGCGCAACACGGACCTCTCGCCCAAGGCGCGCGGCCTGGCCGACGCGCTGCGCCAGCACTGGAACGTGGACTTCGACGACGCGCAGGCGATCGGCCGCCGCTACCGGCGGCAGGACGAGATCGGCACGCCGTTCTGCGTCACCGTGGACTTCGACACCCTCGAGGACAACGCGGTGACGGTCCGCGAGCGCGACACGATGGAGCAGGAGCGCGTCTCGCTGGACCAGGTCGAGGGCTACCTGGCGGCCCGGCTGCTCGGCTGCTGAGCACGAAGGCGCAACGGCGCGGCGTCCGCGGGGTACACGTGTCCGCGTGAGCGGGACACCGTGGATTGATGTGTATCGCGGCTACTTCGAGGCCGCGCACTGGGACGAGTGCGCGGCCTCGGTCATGCCCGACACCTTCCAGCGGCCGTTGGCGGCGCGGACCAGCGTGAGCGTCGTGTACGTGCCCGGGGTGCCCGCCTTCTGCACCGCGGAACCGACCACGTGCGTGGTCGCGTTGCCGCGCAGCACGTTCCGCCAGTTCGCACAGTAGGAGACGGCGGCCGTGCCGGCGGCGTCGGGCGGTGTGTAAGTCATATTGCTGACCACCAGGACGCCCACGGGCTGCTCACCCTTGCTCGACCAGGAGGCCACATCGCCGCGCACGACCGTCAGCGCGTCGCCCGACCAGTAGGCGGACAGCAGAGGGTCGGACGTGCCGGGACCGTACTCGGCGTGCAGTTGCGCGCGTACCGCCTGCTGCACCGTGTACAGGACCTGGTGCTCGACACGGTTGCCCGGCTTCGGGTGGTCGAGGTGCAGGCCCATCGTGGTCGGCAGGGTGATCCGCTGGTCGAGCAGCGCGGCCGCGGCGGTCGGGCTGAGCTCCGGGGTCGGCTGCGGCGCGGAGGAGCAACTCACGGCAGCACCGAGCGGCGCGAGCAGCAGCAACGTCGCTGCTGCCCTACGCATTCGACGGCACGCCAATTCCACGGATACCACCGATCCCCGTACCAAAGCATCACCTAAGGTAGTACAACCTCCACCAAGGGTAGCCGTGACGTGCGGTAGGCGCTCGCGTGATCTTTAACTATTGACGTCTTGTGACACCGTGGCCGCGGCCATGGCGGCCCCGACGATCCCGGCGTTGTTGGCCAGCTGCGCCCCGACGATTTCCGCGTGCGTGGTCAGGAAGGGCAGGAACTTGTCCGCGTGCCTCGAGACCCCGCCGCCGACGATGATCAGTTCCGGGCTGAGCAGCTTCTCCACCTGGGTCAGGTACTCCTGCACCCGCGCGGCCCACTTCTCCCAGCTGAGCTCCTTCTCGTCGCGGATGCGGGCCGCCGCGCGGTCCTCGGCGTCCTTGCCGCGCAGCTCCAGGTGGCCGAACTCGGTGTTGGGCACCAGCCTGCCGTCCAGGAACAGCGCCGAGCCGATGCCGGTGCCGAAGGTCAGCATGATCACCACGCCGTCGCGGCCCCGTCCGACGCCGTGCGCCATCTCGGCGACCCCGGCGGCGTCCGCGTCATTGAGCACGTGCGGCTTCGGGCCCTCGCCGACCCGCAGCGCCTGCCCGAACAGGGCGGCCGCGTCCACGCCGATCCAGTCCTGCTCCGGGTCCATGTTCGCGGCGGTGCGGATGGTCCCGCGCATCACCACGCCCGGGAACGTCACCCCGACCGGCCCGGTCCACTCGAAGTGCGCGGCCACCTCGCCGACCACCTCGGCGACCGCCTTGGGCGCCGCAGGACGCGGGGTCTCCAGCCGGAAGCGCTCCGCGGTCGGTTCGCCGGTATTGGTGTCCACCGGGGCGCCTTTGACGCCAGAGCCTCCGATGTCGATGCCCAGTGCCAGCACGTCATTCACCTCTCTGCAGGGCGGCTTCGGCCGCTCGGCCCGGAGCGGGCCGTGGGTCTGGGACAATCGGGTCTGGGACGATGCAGCGTTCCCGGCGAGCGAACCCGAGGACTATTAGATGCCCGTGACGCACCAGCCGCTCGCGGTCGGCCCGTACCGGGTCTGGCCGCCGGTGGTCCTCGCCCCGATGGCGGGGATCACCAACCCGCCGTTCCGGGCGCTGTGCCGGGAGCAGGCGGAGAGCCGGCTGCCCGACGCGACGGCCGAGTGTCCCGGCGGGCTGTTCGTGTGCGAGATGGTGACCACGGTCGGCCTGGTCGAGCGCAACCCGAAAACGCGCAAGATGATCCACTTCGAGCCCTCCGAGCAGCCGCGGTCGGTCCAACTCTATGGAGTGGACCCGGATTATGTCGGGCGGGCCGCGCGGATCATCGCCGAGGAGGACCTCGCCGACCACATCGACCTCAATTTCGGCTGCCCGGTGCCCAAGGTCACCCGGCGCGGCGGGGGCTGCGCGCTCCCGTACCACCACGTGCTGTTCCGCAACATCGTGCGCGCGGCGGTGCGTAACGCCGGGCCGCTGCCCGTGACCATCAAGATGCGCGTAGGCATCGATCCGGAGCACGAGACGTACCTCGAAGCGGGGCGGATCGCCGAGGACGAGGGCGTGGCCGCGGTCGCGCTGCACGCCCGCACCGGCGCCCAGGGCTACTCGGGCCAGGCCGACTGGGACCGGATCGGGAAGCTCAAGGCGGAGCTGGGCACGGTGCCGGTGCTCGGCAACGGCGACATCTGGGAAGGCGCCGACGCGCTGCGGATGATGGCCGAGACCGGAGCGGACGGCGTGGTCGTCGGGCGCGGCTGCCTCGGCCGGCCCTGGCTGTTCGCGGACCTGGCCGCGGCCTTCGTCGGCGGAGCACCGGTGCGCCCGACCCTCGGCGAAGTGGCGGCGATGATGCGGCGGCACGCGGCCGGCCTGGTCGCGATGCATGCCTCAGACCACGGCGTGCGCGAGTTCCGCAAGCACGTGGCCTGGTACCTCAAGGGCTTCCCGGTCGGCTCCGAGCTGCGCGGTCGGCTGGCTCAGGCCTCGAACCTGGACGAACTGGACGGCCTGCTGGACCGGCTGGACGGCACGCAGCCGTGGCCGGAGGCGAACGAGGGCTCCCCGCGCGGTCGCAGCCACGCCGCCGAGCGCCGCGTCGCGCTGCCCTACGGCTGGCTGGAGCACCCCGACGACCCGACCCCGCCGACCGGTGCGGAGACCGAGGACTCAGGCGGCTGAGGCACGTCGGCCGCTGGTAATCGGGCGCTGGTAATCCGGGCGCGTGCATTCGCCTGCTGCTGCTAGGGTTCCGCAGCGAAGTAGATTACTGAGAGGGGGGCGCGGGTCCGATGACGAAGCTGAATCAGATCATCGCCGTGGAGAAGGGCGTCAAGAGCAAGTCCTTCCAGGAGTTGACCGAGGCGCACCACCACGTGCAGAAGGCCGCGCTGCTGTCCGGCCTGTCCCGCACGTACCAGCCGAAGGACGAGGAGGGCGAGCAGCTGCCGCCCGAGTCCACCCGGGTGCAGATCAAGGCCGAGGAGGTGCTGCGGCAGACCGCCGCGACGCTGACCCGCCTGTTCGACGTGACCGCGACCAAGGACTGGGCCAACTGCGTGGCCAGGGCCGACGTCACCGTGGACGGCCGCACCGTGGCCAAGGACGTGCCGGTCAGTTACCTGCTGTTCCTGGAGAAGCAGCTGACCGACCTGCACACCTTCGTCAAGAAGCTGCCGGTCCTGGACGCCGCCGAGTCCTGGGTGCACGACCCGTCCAGCGACGCCTGGAAGACCGAGCCGGTCAAGACGATCAAGACCAGGAAGATCCCGCGCAACCACGTCAAGGCCGAGGCCACCGAGAAGCACCCGGCGCAGGTCGAGGTCTACTACGAGGACGTGCCGATCGGGTACTGGACGACCGTGAAGTTCTCCGGCGCGCTGCCCGCCGTGCGGGTCAACGAGCTGCTCGGACGGGTCGAGGCGCTGCAGACCGCGGTCAAGTTCGCCCGCGAGGAGGCCAACGGCACCGCCGTGACCGACCAGCACGTCGGCGAGGCCGTCTTCGGCTACCTGTTCGGACAGCCGGGTAACCGGTAAGGGGATAACACAACACACAGACTCCCTCCCGCGTAGTCGGGAGGGATGCGCCAGGAGCGCAAACTGACGCTGAAGCCGAAGCTGAACTCCGGGGTCCAGTGAGGGTTCGAGTCCCTCCCCCCGCACTCGCGCGGGGGTAGCCCAAGGAAGAGGCAGCCCCGGTCAATCTCAGACTCTCGCTCCAGATTCAGCATTCGCCGCCGAGCGCCGGATCGACCGAGTACGGGCAGTTTCGTTGAGGTTGCGGGTTCGACCCCCGTGCCCTGCTCTCCATGCGGGGCTAGCTCAATAGGCAGAGCGCAGCGTGTAAAAGTGACTCGTACTCTTCAAACGTGCCGGTGCACAGCAATTGGGTGGCATCACTAGAGGCTGGGGGCAGGACAAGCCCCCAGCCTCGCTGTTTCCAACGGGCCGTTTGAGGGCCGGTTCCGCGGGCATCCGACTGCTCCGTCCGGCCGATCTCACGTCAAGTTATCCACAGGGTGGCCGGACTCACACTGACAGCGACGTAACCCCCAGGTAGTGTCTTTGTCGTCAGGAGTTGGGCGTCGGTCGTGCGGGTCGGCGTCCATTTTTCACATCTGCACGCGTTTGAGCTTCAGGGAGCTTCACGTGCCTACCGATGCTGCGCCGACCGCTGCGGCGACTCGAACCGGGACCAAATTCGTCTACGACTTCACCGAGGGCAACAAGGAACTCAAGGATCTGCTCGGCGGCAAGGGCGCCAACCTCGCCGAGATGACCAACCTCGGACTGCCGGTGCCCCCGGGGTTCACCCTCACCACAGAGGCCTGCCGCGCGTACCTGGCCGACGGCGACGAGCCGGACGGGCTGCGCGCCGAGGTCTCCGAACACCTCGCCGCCCTTGAACAACGGATGGGCCGCGCACTCGGCGCGAGCGAGGATCCGCTGCTGGTCTCGGTGCGCTCCGGGGCCAAGTTCTCCATGCCCGGCATGATGGAGACGGTGCTGAACATCGGCCTCTCGGATGCCTCGGTCGAGGGACTGGCCCGGGTCGCCGGGGACGACCGCTTCGCCTGGGACTCCTATCGCCGGCTGATCCAGATGTTCGGCAAGACGGTGCTGGACATCGGCGGCGAGTACTTCGAGGACGCGATCGACGCCGCGAAGAAGGCCAAGGGCGTCACCAGCGACCTGGACCTGGACGCGGACGACCTGCGCGCGCTGGTCGAGGCGTACAAGGGCATCGTGCGTGAGCAGGCCGGCCGGGAATTCCCGCAGGAGCCTCGCGAGCAGATGGATCTGGCCATCCGGGCCGTGTTCGAATCCTGGAACACCGAGCGGGCCAAGCTCTACCGGCGCCAGGAGCGCATCCCGCACGACCTGGGCACGGCCGTGAACGTGTGCTCGATGGTGTTCGGCAACCTCGGCCCGGACTCGGGCACCGGGGTCGCCTTCACCCGCGACCCCGCGACCGGGGCCAGCGGCGTATACGGGGACTACCTCGCCAACGCGCAGGGCGAGGACGTGGTCGCCGGTATCCGCAACACCGTGCCGCTCGACCACCTCGACCAGCTGGACCCGAAGTCGTACCGCGAACTGCTCGACATCATGGCCACCCTGGAGGGCCACTACCGGGACCTGTGCGACATCGAGTTCACCATCGAGCGCGGCAAGCTGTGGATGCTGCAGACCCGCGTCGGCAAGCGCACCGCGGCCGCGGCCTTCCTGATCGCGACCAGCCTGGTGGACGAGGGCGTGAGCGACGCCGACGAGGCGCTCGGCCGGGTGACCGGGGCGCAGCTCGCCCAGCTGATGTTCCCCCAGTTCGACACCCGCGGCACGTACCAGCGCATCGCCAAGGGCATGAACGCCTCGCCCGGCGCGGCGGTGGGCAAGGCGGTGTTCGACTCCTACACCGCGGTCAAGTGGTCGCGCTCGGGGGAGCGGGTGATCCTGATCCGCCGGGAGACCAACCCGGACGACCTGAACGGCATGATCGCGGCGCAGGGCATCCTGACCTCGCGCGGCGGCAAGACCTCGCACGCCGCCGTGGTCGCCCGCGGCATGGGCAAGACCTGCGTCTGCGGCGCCGAGGAGCTCGACGTCGACACCAAGGCGCGCCGGTTCACCGCCCCGGGCGGGATCACCGTCGAGGAGGGCGACCTGATCTCGATCGACGGCACCTCCGGGGCGGTCTACCTCGGTGAGGTGCCGGTGCAGGCCTCTCCGGTGGTCGAGTACTTCGAGGGCCGGCTCGGCTCGGACTCGCCGCGGGCGAACGAGCTGGTCAAGTCGGTGCACCGGATCATGACCTGGGCCGACGACCGGCGCCGGCTCTACATCCGGGCCAACGCGGACAACCCGGAGGACGCGGCCCGCGCCCGCCGCTTCGGCGCGCAGGGCATCGGCCTGTGCCGCACCGAGCACATGTTCCTCGGTGAGCGCCGCGCCCTGGTCGAGCGGCTGATCCTGGCCGAGGACGACTCGGAGCGGGTCAAGGTCCTGGACGAGCTGCTGCCGATGCAGCGCGACGACTTCGTCGGGATCCTGACCGCGATGGGCGGCCTGCCGGTCACCGTGCGGCTGCTCGACCCGCCGCTGCACGAGTTCCTGCCGGACCTGACCGAGCTGTCGGTGCGCGTGGCCGTGGCCGAGGCGCGCGGCGAGGAGCACGAGGGCGACCTGCGGCTGCTGCAGGCGGTGCACAAGCTGCACGAGGCCAACCCGATGCTCGGCCTGCGCGGGGTGCGGCTCGGCCTGGTGGTCCCCGGCCTGTTCATCATGCAGGTCAAGGCGTTGGCCGAGGCCGCGGCGCAGGTGGCCAAGGCCGGCGGGGTGGCCCGGATCGAGATCATGGTGCCGCTGGTCGGCGCGGTGCAGGAGCTGGAGATCATCCGCGAGGAGGCGCGCCACGTCCTGGACGAGGTGCGCGAGACCACCGGAGCCGACATCAGGGCACTGATCGGCACGATGATCGAGCTGCCCCGGGCCGCGCTGACCGCCGGGCAGATCGCCGAGGCCGCCGAGTTCTTCTCCTTCGGCACCAACGACCTGACCCAGACCACCTGGGGCTTCTCCCGGGACGACGTGGAGGCCGCGTTCTTCAGCGCCTACCTGGACAAGGGCATCTTCGGGGTCTCCCCGTTCGAGACCCTGGACCGGGACGGCGTCGGCCGGCTGGTGCAGATCGCCACGGCCGAGGGCAAGGCTGCGCGCCCCACCCTCAAGCTCGGCGTATGCGGGGAGCACGGCGGCGACCCCGACTCCGTGCACTTCTTCCACCAGGTCGGCCTGGACTACGTGTCCTGCTCGCCGTTCCGCGTCCCGGTCGCCCGCCTGGAAGCCGGCCGCGCGGCTGTGTTCAACAAGTAGCCGTGCTGAACAAGTAGGACCGGCCGCTACCCGTTACCGCCGTCGGTCTCGTCCGCGAGCCCCTTCGCGTACGAGACCGACCGCGTCGACTCCGAGTACGGCGGATAAATCGGGATCCGCGTATACCCGTTGCGCTCGTAGAACCGGATCGCCTCGGGCTGCGCGTCCCCGGTCTCCAGATAGATCTGCGCCGCGCCCAACTCCCGGGCCAGCTCCTCGGCTGCCCGCAACAACAGATTCGCCGCCCCGGTGCCGCGTGCGGTCGGCACCACATACATCCGCTTGAGCTCCAGCCCGACGAGCCCCGATCCCCCGTTCGGCTGGAGCGCACAGCAGCCGATCGCCGCGCCGTCCTCGCGCATCAGCAGGAACCGGATGCTGTCCGTCAGGTGATCGTCACTGTCCGCGCCCAGCTCCGGATAACGCGCCGTCAGGTCGGCGCGCAGCTCCTGGCGCAGTTTGCCGAGCTCCTCGTCGTCCGCCGGGACCGGGCCGATCGTGATCATCGCCCCAAAGTAGCCTCCGGATATTGCGGCGAGGTAACTCGCACGCCAACGACCCGCCGCGGTCTACCGTTGATTCATGGCACAGGCACAGGTCATCAATGTGACGGGCTACTCCGACGCCGACGTCGAGCGGTACACGGTCGAACCGGCCAGCGACCTCAAGCGCACCGGCGGCGAGCGCACCCCGTTCCAGCGGGACCGGGCACGTGTGCTGCACAGCCTCGCCCTGCGCCGGCTGGCCGGGAAGACCCAGGTCGTCGCGCCCGGCGAGTCCGACTTCCCGCGCACCCGGCTGACCCACTCGCTCGAGGTGGCCCAGATCGGCCGCGAGCTGGCCGGCTCGCTCGGCGCCGACCCGGACCTGGTCGAGGCGGCCTGCCTGGCCCACGACCTCGGCCACCCGCCGTTCGGCCACACCGGCGAGGACGCGCTCAACCAGGTCACCGGCCCGATCGGCGGCTTCGAGGGCAACGCGCAGAACCTGCGCATCCTCACCCGGCTCGAGGCCAAGGTGGTGTTGCCCGACGGCCGCTCCGCCGGCCTCAACCCGACCCGCGGCCTGCTCGACGCGGCGACCAAGTACCCGTGGCCGCGCCGTCCCGACACGACCAAGTTCGGCGCGTACGCCGACGACCTGCCGGTCTTCGCCTGGCTGCGGATCGGCGCGCCGACCGAGCCGGTCAAGTGCTTCGAGGCACAGATCATGGACTGGTCCGACGACGTCGCCTACTCGGTGCACGACCTGGAGGACGCGATCTACGCCGGGCGCCTGGACCCGAAGGTGCTGCTGGTGGACGAGGAGCGCACCGCGCTGTTCGAACGCTCCCTCGGCTACGCCCCCGACGCCGAGCCCGCCGAGCTGGCCGCCGCGCTCGACCGGCTGCAGGCTGTGGACTGGTGGCCCGCCGAGTACGACCGCTCCTTCGCTGCCCAGGCCCGCCTCAAGCGCGCGGCCAGCGAGCTGATCGGCCGGTTCTGCCTGACCGTGGTGCACGCCAGCCGCTCCGAGTTCGGTCCCGGCCCGCACACGCGGTACAACGCCAACCTCGTCGTACCGCGCCCGATCCGCCTGGAGAACGCAGTACTCAAGGCCGTAGCCGCCCGCTACGTCATGGAGACCGAGCAGGCCTTCGTCCTACGCGCCCAGCAGGCCTCCCTGATCCGCGACCTCGTCGCCCTGCTCGCGGACCGCCCGGACCAACTCGAGCCCGCCTTCCACGCCTGGTGGTCCGCGGCCCCGGACGACGCGGCCCGGCTACGCGTAGTCATCGACCAGATAGCCTCGCTCACCGACGCCTCGGCCCGGCGGCTGCACCGCCTGCTTGTCGGAGCGTCCGCGTAGAATCCCGCATATGGCCGGGCGCATTCGGGACGAGGACGTGAGAGCTGTCCGCGACGCGTCCGTGATCGCCGACGTGATCGGCGAGCACATCCAGCTGCGCTCGGCGGGCGGCGGCAATCTCAAGGGCCTGTGTCCGTTCCACGACGAGAAGTCCCCCTCCTTCAACGTGACCCCCGCGCGCGGGCTGTGGCACTGCTTCGGCTGCGGCGAGGGCGGCGACGTCATCTCCTTCCTGACCAAGCTCGAGCACCTCTCCTTCAACGAGGCGGTCGAGCAGCTGGCCAAGCGGGCCCGGATCGAGCTGCGCTACGCCGAGGGCGGCTACACCAAGAAGACCGAGACCAGCGAGCGGGCCCGGCTGCTCGAGGCCCACCGCGCCGCCGCCGACTTCTACCGCGAACAGCTCCAGCAGCCCGACGCCAAGCACGGCCGCGAGTTCCTCACCGCCCGCGGCTTCGACTCCGCGGCCCTGGAGCGCTTCTCCGTCGGCTACGCCCCCGGCGGCTGGGACGTCATGGTCCGGCACCTGCGCGGCCGCGGCTTCACCGACCGGGAGCTGCTGACCGGCGGCCTGGCCTCGGAGGGCCGCCGCGGCCCGATCGACCGCTTCCGGGACCGCCTGGTCTGGCCGATCGCCGACCTCGGCGGCGAGGTGATCGGCTTCGGCGCCCGCCGGCTGTCCGAGGACAAGGACTCCCCGAAGTACCTCAACACCCCGGAGACCCCGCTCTACAAGAAGTCCTCCGTCCTCTACGGCCTGGACCTGGCTCGCAAGGACATCGGCAAGCAGGAGCGCGTCGTCGTCGTCGAGGGCTACACCGACGTGATGGCCTGCCACCTGGCCGGGGAGACCACCGCGATCGCCACCTGCGGCACCGCCTTCGGCGAGGAGCACATCAAGATCCTGCGAAGGCTGCTGGCCGACCGCAACCAGTACCTGGGTTACGACGTCGTCTTCACCTTCGACGGCGACTCCGCGGGCCGCAAGGCCGCCGAGCGCGCGCACCAGGAGGACCAGCGCTGGGTGACCCAGACCTTCGTCGCCGTCCAGCCGGACGGGATGGACCCGTGCGAGCTGCGGATCGCCCGCGGCGACGCCGCCGTCAGGGATCTGATCTCCGCGCGGATCCCGCTGTTCGAGTTCGCGATCCGCACCCGCCTCGCGGAGTACGACCTCGACTCCGCAGAGGGCCGGGTCCGCGCGCTGCGCGCCGCCGCCCCGATCGTCGCCTCGATCCACGACGTCGCCCTGCGCCCGGAATACGGCCGCAGGCTGGCCGGCTGGCTGGGCATGGACGACCGCACCGTGGCCGCCGAGGTGCGACGCGCCACGCCGTCGGCCAACCGCTCCAACGCCGCCCGCAGCCCCGGCGCTGCACTGCCGCAGTCGGCCCCGATCGCCAACTACACGGCCGCGTCCCCGCGCAGTTCCGCCACAGCCAGCCTGCTCGCCGAACCGGCCGACCCGCCGTCCCGCCGCCAGCGCGAGGCCCTCAAACTCGCGCTGCAGTACCCGAAACTCGCCGGGGCGGGCTTCGACGGCCTGGGGCCGGAGGAGTTCACCACGCCCGGCTACACGGCCGTACACACCGCCATCATCGCGGCCGGGGGAGTGGCCGCCGCGGTGGTGGACCACGGCCAGTGGCTCGGCGCGGTGACCGCCGCCGCGGCCGACGACTCCGTACGGACCCTGATCAACCGGCTCGCGGTCGAGCCGCCGATGCTGCGGGAGCACGCGAAACGCGGCCAGTCCGTCGATGCGCGTTACGCAACGGAGCTGATCACCCGGATCTGGATCGACGCCGTGGAGCAGCGCCGGGCCGGGACCTACTCCCGGCTCCAGCGGCTCGATCCGGTCGCCCAGGCCGAGGAGTACCTGGCGCTGTCGGTCGAGCTGAACGAGCTCAACCTCTTCAGGTCCAGCCTGTTCTCCTCCCTTGATCAATAAGCTGATCGCCGCGCCGAAGCGCTGAACCGGTCAAGAGATCGGACGTTCGACCAGCGGGCCCCGCCGACGCGCCGACATCGCCTCGTCATCGGCGGGACACCTGGCGTATCGCCGCCAAATCCGTGGATTCGCCGAAGTTCTTGGGCCTCCGGAGGCGCGAAACGGTGTGCGCCGGGGTAGGGGGACAGTCGTGGAATCCACACTGTGTGGAACCGACCGCGCCGCCGATCCGGCGGGGGCGCGGTGCACAAGTCGCCAGTGACGTACGGGAGTTCGGGCACCGTGACGGGACAAGGGAGTTCCGCACGGCCCGTCGCCGCTGGCCGGTGAAGTGGACGGAGTTCGTATGGACGGCGCCCTCGCACGTGTCATCGTCGGACCCACACCGGGCGGGCTCGAGCAGCCGGTCGCGCAGCCGCGCGCCGAGCGCTTCCTGTCCGTAGTCGCGCAGCCGCGAGAAGCAACCGAGACCGCCGAGGGGGTGACGGAGACGGCGACACCGGACGACGCCGCGCTGGCCGACACCCAGGAACTGCCGTTGGCCTTGGTCATGCCGCTGCCGCTCAATCGGGACACCACCCCCGACGCCGCCGACCCGCCCTCCGAGGAGGATCCGGTGGCCGCCCTGGCACCCGGCGTCGTGTCGGAGCCGGACCTGGAGTCTCCCGCCACCCCTCGACCGCGCGAGACCCGGGAGCCCGACCCGGAGGAGCTGGCCGAGGCGGAGGCCGAGGAGGAGCCCAGCCCGCAGGAGCAGGAGGCCGCCGAGGCGCACGTCGCCGCCTGGGCCGACTCCGCCGGACCCGCGGGCGACCTGTTCCGCCAGTACCTGCGCGAGATCGGTCGGATCCCGCTGCTGACCGCGGTCCAGGAGGTCGAGCTCGCGCGCGCCGTCGAGGCCGGCCTGTTCGCCGACGAGAAGCTGCTGCACGTCTTCGACCTGCGCCCCGAAGACCGCCGCGACCTCCACGTACTCGTCCTGCACGGCCAGGCCGCCAAGCGCAAGCTGATCGAGGCGAACCTGCGTCTCGTAGTCTCCATCGCCAAGCGCTACATCGGCCGCGGCATGTCGATCCTGGACCTGGTGCAGGAGGGCAACCTGGGCCTGATCCGCGCGGTGGAGAAGTTCGACTACGCGCGCGGCTACAAGTTCTCGACGTACGCGACCTGGTGGATCCGCCAGGCGATGAGCCGTGCGCTGGCCGACCAGGCGCGTACCATCCGGGTGCCGGTCCACGTGGTCGAGCTGATGAACCGGGTGGTACGCCTCCAACGCGCCCTGCTCCAGGCCAACTCGATCGAGCCCACCCCCGAGCAGATCGCCGACGTCCTGGGAGTCCCCGAGGAACGCGTGGTCGAGGTCCTGCGCCTGGCCCAAGAACCCGTCTCCCTCCACGCCCCGGTAGGCGAAGAGGACGACGTGGCCCTGGGCGACCTGATCGAGGACGCCGACGCGGTCTCCCCAGCCGACTCGGTAGCGGTCATGATGCTGCGCGAACACCTAGACACGCTGCTGTCGACCCTAGGCGAGCGCGAGAAGCGCGTAGTCCAGCTCCGTTACGGCCTGACCGACGGCGAGCCGCACACCCTTGAAGAGATCGGCCGGACCTTCGGCGTCACCCGCGAGCGCATCCGCCAGATCGAGGCCAAGACCCTGGCGAAGCTGCGCGGCCACTCCTACGCCGACCAGCTCAAGGACTACCTGCGCTGATCTGACACAGCGCGTCCCCCACCACGCCCCCACACCACCCCAGACACAGCACGTCCCCACCCCACCCCGACTTACTTGCCCCTCCTTCCTACCTCCAACTTCGCTACTCGCTAATCCCCTAGAGGATCGTCAAACCGGCTCGCGCCCCCCTGGGCCGAGCCGTTTGCCGCAGAGTGCGAGATCCCGTTCCCATTTCCATCCCCGTTCCCGCGGTGTTCCCCGAAGTGGTCCCCGAACCGGTGGGCGACAGCTTCCCCAGCCTGCTTGACCTGGTGTGCCGCAGTAGTCCCGGCGGTCTTCGCAGCGTGCGTGGCCTTGTCCCCCGCGGCCGAGGCTCCCCGCCGCACCTGCGGACTGGCCGCGATGGAGGACGCCGTCGAGGCCACCCGCTCGTACAACCGCGGACCGATCCGGCTCCCGGCCAGCAAGCCGACCGCGAACCCGCTGACGAAACTGAGCTTGGCCATCATCGCTACTCCCTGCGTGCTAGCCGAACGTCGGAGTCCCGACAAACCGGGACCGAACCTGTCCCCGCGACTACCCCCGTGCCCCGTCCACTAACCGGTCGGGACGCCCCCTTAGGCCACCTGGCCCACGACCAGAAGACTACGAGCCCAACGCCCAACCCGCCATCACGGCGCACCCACCTGGCCTGTCCCTCCCGCCAGATCCCCAACTCCGTCCCCGCCCGCCGCGCACGGCGATACCGAGTGGCGGAGCACCCCCCTGGATGCGCTAATGTTGTTCTCCGCAAGGCCGCCACGTACCCCGTCACCAGCGGCCGAAGCGGAGCAGCAGCACCGATCCCGCATAGCTCAATTGGCAGAGCAGCCGGCTGTTAACCGGCAGGTTATAGGTTCGAGTCCTATTGCGGGAGCGTACGACAACGTCTCCGTGGCACCTGCCCCGGAGACGTTTCGCATCTACCGCGGAAATGGTTGATTCCGGGTCGAACCGGGCACAAGCCATCCGTCGGTGGCCAGGGGCGGTAGCTCAGCCGGTTAGAGCAGAGGACTCATAATCCTTGGGTCGTGGGTTCGAGTCCCACCCGCCCTACCGAGGTTGGACATCCAACCAGTGGGCTGATCTGCGAATTCTCCCTGTTACGCCCCCTGTGGTCTAGACCATATTACGGTCCGTCAGGTCGTGGTGGGAGGGAGGTGGGAGGGAGCCGGATGGATCTTGGTCTGGTGTTTGTAACAAAGTCGCCCGTGGGAAAAGCGGGGTCGAATCCGTTGGTCGGCTGTTTCCAGCCTTGTGGATCATGTTTCGCGGGTGCGGTCGTCCGGTGCCGGTGGGATCTGCTGGGGACGGGCCACGGGGCGTCGCGTCGGTCCGGTGGTGGGCCCGGGGTGTGGGTGGTGGGGTCGGCTGGGCATGGGTGCGCCCCGCCGTGGGGGCGGGGCGCGGTGGGGGTTGTGTTCGGGTTGTGGGCTACGCGGCGTGTTGGCCGGTGCGCCCGGTGTCGTCGGGCGTCGTCTTGTCGCGGTGGTTGAAGATGGCGGCGAGTGTGTCGGCGGCGGTGCGGCGGGCTTCGTCGGCGACCGACATGTAGGTGTCGCGGGTGAAGGAGCTGGTGGTGTGCCCGAGCAGGTCCTGGACCAGTTTGACGTCGATTCCGGCGGTCAGGGCGTGGGTCGCGGTGCCGTGGCGCAGGTCGTGCAGGCGGATCGGGGGCAGTTCGTGCACGCGCACGAGCTTGTAGAACTCGTAGGTCAGTTGCGCGGGGTGCAGGGGTCGCCCGTCGGGGTGGGTGAAGACGAGGTTGGTGTCGGGCCACGCTTCGCCGACCAGAGCGCGGTCGCGTTCCTGCTTGGCGCGGTGGGCGCGCAGCAGCTCGACCATCGGCGTGGCGAGGGCGATGGTGCGGTAGGAGTCTTCTGATTTGGGTGCGGTCAGCTTGGTCTTCCAGCCGATCTGCGCGATCTGGCAGGTCACGGTGAGCTCCCCGGTGTCGAGGTCGGTGTCGTGCCAGTGCAGGCCTGCGGTTTCTCCGCGGCGCATGCCGGTGAACGCCATCAGGTGGTAGGCGACGGCGTAGGGGTGGCCGTGGGTGGCGTGCAGGAAGTCGATGGTCTGCTCGATGGTCCAGATCATCACCGGGCTGGGCTTGGTGCCGGTCTTGCGCCAGGCGGTGATCCGCGGCTGGGTCCACACCAGCCCCCGGGGACGCCTGCCGCCGGACAAGCGGATCAACTTGGCGGGGTTGACCGGGATGAGCATCTGGGCGACCGCGTCGGACAGTGCCGAGGACAAGGTGGCCCGGATGCGCTTGACGGTGGACGGTCCGGTGATGCGCTGCGGCACTCCGAGGGCTGCGATACGGGCCCTGATGCGCCGCGCGTGGTCGGTGTCGTCGCGTTCAAGGGCTTGTCCGAGTTCGACCTTGAGGGCGGAGCGGCGCAGGTTGTCGGCCTCGATCCTCGCGTTCTGCGCCTCGATCGCGTCGACGAGGCCGCGGATGTGGCTCACGCGCAGCTTGTCCAGGCGGATCTTGCCGAGGTGGGGGATCAGGTGCACGCGCAGGTGCATCTCGTAGGACATCAGGGTGCCGCCGGCGAGGTCTGCTTTGGTGGTCAGCCACTCGGTGAGGTACTGCTCGACGGTGAGGGGGTTGTCGATGTTCTGGCCGAGGGTGAGCTTCTTGCGCACCTCGTCGGCGTCCGGCAGCGGGGCTTTCGAAGCGAGGCGTTCGCGGATCAGGGCGGTGATGGCGCGGCGGTGCTGGTCGGGTTCGTCGGTGCCGTCCGCGAGCCGTAGCAGGTCGATGATCGTGGACAGTGCGGTGCGGGTGTCGGTTTCGGTGGGGTATCCGGCGCGCAGGTGTTCGCGCGGTCCGCCGTCGTTGATCGGCACTTCGAGTTGGAAGCGCCAGGTGCCGTGCTCGCGGGCCCAGCGCCCGTCGGCGTAGGTCAGCTGGGGGCAGGCGCGGCCCAGCTGCTTGCGGCTGGTGGTGCCGTCGGGGCGGGTGATGGTCTCGGTGCAGCCGCACCGTTTGAACACGGTGCCGCTCATCGTGGTGGCCATGGTGGTCGTTCCGTTCTGTGCGCTGGATCCGTTACCGGTTCCCGGGCAATCCGTGGGTCCGGTGGTGTCCATGGACGCTCCGTGCGGGCCCGGTCTTCAACCCCTGTGGTGGAGGTTCTTCACGGCGGGGGTGAAGAGCCTCCACGCGGGCGCAGTCACTCCGACTACGCGTCAGCCCGAGCCGGGGCTGGCGCTTCGATGCCGAGCAGGGCGAGCAGCGGCGCGGTGGGGACTTTGTAGCTGGCGCCGATGCGCAGCACCGGGACGGGGAAGTTGTCGTTTCGGGCCAGCTGGTAGGCGGTGGTGCGCCCGATTCCGAGCAGTCGGCCGGCGGTGACGATGTCGAGGATCGGCGGCAGGGGTTCGGTTGAGGCACGTGCGGTGGGGGTGGTCATCGGCTTCGCCTTTCGCGCGGGGGAGCGGCGAAGAGCCTCGGCCCGGAGCCGGGACACCGACGACAGTGGTCGCCGCGCAGGGCGGGCGAGGACCTTCATCTATAAACGGGATGATCAAGGCCGGATATAACAGGATCCGCTGTGTGACCCAAGTCACATGGTGCTGGACGATGCGGTCGGCTGCCGGGGCGTCCGCGGTGCTGCTCGCGGACCGAGAGGCCATGTCGGCGCGTCGATACGGCCGGGTCCGTTCGGGCCTGGATCGCTGATACAGGGCCTGGAAGGGTATCGACGCCGTCGAGGTCGTCGCGCCGTGGGTTGCGGGCATTCGACCGTGGGCTGCTCCGGACTCGGCGGATGTGTATCAGAGGTCTTGCTTGGCTGGCATTCGTGGCTATCTTGTTCCATAAGGGAGATCTGTCGCGGTTGGGGGATTGGGGTGGGTACATCCGGGCAGCGTGACGGGCCGCGCGGGGGTAAGTGGGCGTCGGCGGCGAACATCTACACGCGCTGGCAGCGCAGTGACCAGGCCGAGGAGACGGTAGAGCGGCCGGGTCGAGCGCTGCGGGACGCTCTGGCCGAGGAGGTGCGCCGCGACCCGGACAGTTTCGAGCTGCGCCCGGCGATGCAGGCGGCCGGGCTGCGCCTGGTCGAGGTGGTGCAGGAGCTCAGGACCGGCGGCGCGGAGGGTTTCGCTCCGGGCGGGGGAGTTCCGCCGGAGCAGCGGGTCGATGTCTTCATCGCCGGCATCGCGGAGCGCGTGGCGGGCAGCGGGAGTCTGTACGCGGACGCTCTGGTGCGCCAGGCCGCGGTCGCCTGCGCCGAGGACCTGCTGGCCCGGGACCCGCAGCTGCTCTCTGCCGTGCGGGCAGGTGTCTCGGGCGGGCTGCCGATCGCGGGCGACCTGTTCTGCTCGGTCTACCAGATCTTCTTCGCCCACACCGTGCGCACCTTCCTGCAGTCCGCGATCGCCGAGAAAGTCACGGTCGTGGCCCCCGTCCTGCCGGTGCTCGATCCCGCGGGATACGTCGCGGACTGGATCGCGCAGAAGATCCTCAGTGTGCTGCCGGACCCGTGCGAGCGCGGCGCGGCCGATGACGCGCCGAGCCTGGCCGCGGTGATGCGCAACCTGGTGAACGAGAGCGTCGACCGGGCACTGGGCCTCGGTGCGCAGCCCGCGGAGACGAGCGCATGACCGACACCGGCCTACACCGCTTCTGCTTCACCACCTCCACCCCGATGAGCCGGGTCGACCGGCAGGGTCGGCGGCTGATCTCCACCGACAACCTGCACGCCGACCAGGTACGCATCCGGGATCTGACCTCCCCGTTTAAGCCCCGTGCGTGGGCCTGGGACCTGTTGACCTTCGTGCGCGCCGCGTTCCTCGCGGACAAGGCGGCGCTGCGCAAGTACTCGCGCGACCGGTGGACGCGCACCATCGAGCTGTCCGTCCCCGTCGGCGAACCCACACTCTGGGACGAGGCCACCCGGGGTATCGCGGCCGCGCTGCTGGCCACCCTCACCGGCGACCGGTGGGATCTCGATATCCGCGAGGGCGAACAGACTGCGCCCAGCGGCAGGGCGCCGCTGGACGGCACCGACCTTCCGGCTGAGAAGGTATTGCTCTTCTCCGGGGGCCTGGACTCGACGGCCGCCGCGGCGCACCTGGCCGCGCAAGGACACCGCCTGCTGCTGGTGACGTACTCGCGCGGGCAACTCGGCACCCTTCAAGACCGCGTCGCCTGCGACATCGCACGGCTCGGCGCGCCCGCCCATGTGCAGCAAGCCCACCCTGTGACCCAGGACCCTCGGGGGCTGGGCGAGACGGAACTTACCTCCCGCTCGCGCGGCCTGCTCTACGCGGCCACCGCGATCTACCTGGCGGCAGCGCACGAGCAGCCGACCGTGACCATGGCCGAGAACGGGCAGCTCGCGGTCAACCCGCCGCTGACCGAGCGGCGGCTGACCGCGTGCTCCACCAGATCCGTGCACCCGCGCACCCTCGACCTGCTCAACCAGCTCGTCACCCGCCTCGGCGGCACGGTCACCGTGGTCAACCCGTTCCTGTACTTGACGAAGGGGGACGTGTGCCGGGTCGCGCTCGGCGCAGGACTGTCCCCCGAGGCCCTGTACCGGACAGTCGGCTGCGGACGGCCGCCGATGTACCGCACCTCGAGCGCGCTGGCACACTGCGGACTGTGCGTGGCCTGCCTCTTTCGCCGCTCCGGTCTGATCGCCGCCCTCGGCAACGATCAGACCCCTTACGAGTGCGAACCCGCCGACGCCCTCAAGAACAGCACGAAGAGCGCGGACTACCGGGCCCTACTGCACTGGCTCGGCGCACCCTTCACCACTGCCAGCCTGATCAGGGACCTGCCGCTGCCCGCACACACCCCGACGCCACAGCTACGAATGGTCATCGAGCGAGGCCGCGAGGAACTGCAGTCGATGGTCAACACCCTCACCCCGTATGAAGGGCTCGTGCGTTCTCGTTAGGTGAGACGTAGGAGTTGTAGTGCGTCGAGGGGGCGTGCTGCGAGGTGCCGGTTTGCTTCGGGGATCTTCGTCCAGCCGTTGAGGCGTAGGAGGCTGATGGCGGT